>Ga0233435_1000599_pt1 | contig 41131 bp, 38 predicted proteins | sample SI_122_August201_3_FD_182735 | JGI IMG/M metagenome (GOLD analysis project Ga0233435, IMG submission 182735) | Seawater microbial communities from Saanich Inlet, British Columbia, Canada - SI_122_August2016_135_MG | ecosystem: Environmental > Aquatic > Marine > Inlet | place: Canada: British...
GAATATTAGTTTAAGTGGTGATACTTTAAATGTAGACGATGCGTTTCTTAAAAATAATGCAAGTGACACCACAACTGGAACAATTACTGCCGGTGGATTTACAACTACTGGAACATTAGATATTAGTGGTGGAACATTAACATTAGCGAACAATCAAATTAGTGGAGATAAAGTTGAGGGTGGAACAATAGCAGCCACAACTATTACATCATTAACAACTGCTGGAATTACCGCAACGTCAAATATTGATATAGGGGCTTATGAATTAAGAGCAAAAACACTAGAATCTGATGTAGCCACAGGAACAGCACCACTGACTATAGCCTCCACAACAAAAGTTACAAATTTAAACGCTGATTTATTAGACGGTCAAACGGGAACATATTATACTGATTTTTCAAATATGGTAGTTTCTAATGATGAAATTCCAATAGCAAAACTTCAATATGATAATGTAAATTTTGGTGGTGTTACTGTTACCCTCGGAGGATCAAATACTACACCATCATTTAACTTAACAGATGCTACTTCTCTTCCAATAATAGCTGGAACAACTGGAACATTATCTGTAGCAAGAGGTGGAACTGGAGCAACATCTCTAAATAATTTAATTACACTTTCAACTCATACGACCGGAAACTATGTAGGAACAATTACAGGTGGTACTGGAATAGATTCTACAGGAGCAACAAGTGGAGAGGGAATCACTCATACATTATCCATTGATTTAAACGAATTAACAACAGAAACTGCTATAGCACAAGGTGACTATATAGCAATGGTTGATGTTACTGATAACGGAAGTGGTAAAATAACATTTTCTAATTTAGAAGATAGAATTTTTGGAAATATAAGTGGTGATATAAATATAGCAGCTGGTGGTGCTGTAACCATCCAAGCTAATTCAGTAGCACTTGGAACAGATACTACTGGTAATTATATGTCTGGGTTATCAGCTGGAAACCTAATTGATATAACACATACACCGTCAGAGGGTTCAACAGCAACTGTAAATGTGGATCTAAGTGAATTGGCAGATGGTACTGCAGATGTAGTCGGATCTCAAGATGAGATAGTTTATTTAGATAATTCTACACAAAAACGAAAATTAATTAGTGAAATAAAATTAGGACAATTTAACAATGATCAAAGTTGGTCTTCAACTGTAGGAACTGTAACATCAATAGCAACGGCAGGCACCATCAACGGAATCACCTTAACCGGTGGAACGATAACAACATCTGGCACTATAACATTGGGTGGTACGTTATCAATAAATAATTCTGATTGGAGTGGCACTGATTTAGCTGTAACAAATGGTGGAACTGGAGCGTCTGATGCTTCAACCGCTAGAACCAATCTTGGAGTTGCAATAGGAAGTGATGTTCAAGCATACGATGCTCAACTCGATACGATTTCTGGTTGGTCTGCAGCACAAACAACGACAATAGGAAATATTGGAACAGTAACTACAGCGGCTGACAAAATGATTTATACAACAGCAGCTGATACATTTGCAGAAACATCATTGACATCAACAGCAAGAACGCTATTAGATGACTCATCAACATCAGCTATGAGAACTACATTAGGTATCGGTACTGGAGATTCTCCAACATTCACTGGATTAACTTTGACTGGTAATTTATCTGTAGCTGGAACAATGACTACAACTACTACTAATGAGGTTGTTCTTGGAGATCAAATTTTAACATTGAACGGGGGCTCGGCTGCTGGTGATGGTGGAATATATGTAAATGATGCCGCAACTGCACAGACTGGTTCATTACTTTGGGATGTAAGTACAGATAGATGGAAAGGTGGATTGAAAAGTGGTGAAGTTAATTTAGTAACTATTAGCTCAACCGATACACTTACAAACAAAACTTTAACTTCTCCAGATATTAATGGTGGTACTTGGAATGGTACAGTAGATGGAAACTCAACCGCAGCTGGTATTACATGGGCAGATTTAGGTAGTGTTACTACTGTAGATATTAATGGTGGAACAATTAATGGTCTTGATACAGATTTAGCAGTAGCAGATGGTGGAACGGGAGCTTCAACTTTAACTGGAATGTTAAAAGGAAATGGAGCAAGTGCTTTTACAGGACAAACAAGTACCATAGGTCATGTTGCCTATTGGACTGATGCAAATACTATTGGTGGTGAAGATTATTTAGACGTAACGAGAGGTGGAACAGGATTAGGAACGGTTGCCGCTAACAATATTCTTACTGGAAATGGAACGAGTGCTTTAACTGCCGAAACTGGTCTTAAATTTGATGGTACTACTTTAACTATTAATAGTGTTGTAGCCGGTTCTAATACATTTACAAGTGGATTTGCGGGAGCTGGGTGGAGAATAACTGATACGGCCACAACAGCTGCAGAATTTGATAATTTAACAGTTCGTGGTACATTTAGTGTTTATGAATTATTGATTCACCAAACAAGGGCAACTAATGGGTCTGTTTGGATATCTAATTCATCCAAAGTAGATTCTGTAACAAGTAATGGTGGTGGGGATTATACATTATTCTTCGACACAGGAGAAAGTTATGGTCATACTTTTGCTGATGATGATTTAATAAGGTTTCAAAGATGGGATAATGCCAGTTCACAATTAGTTCAATCTAATTTAAGAGTATATTCATCCACACAAGGTTCTTCTGTTTCTGCTTCATTAATTTCAGGAGGTGCACCTGCCGCTGGATATGATTTTGTAAGGGTTGGCAACTTAACTAATACTAACCGACAGGGTTCAGTATATTTAACTGCTGATGACAATGACGCTCCATTTATAGATGTTATTGATGGTGTTAGTGCAATTACTGGATCCAATGTTGGAATTTCTGGCTCTCGTACAAAAACAAGAATGGGTAAATTAGATGGTGTTACTTCTGCGAGATTTGGTACATTAAGTGGATATGGATTTTATGCAAGTGGTTCTGCTTATTTAGAAGGAAGTATTAATGCAAAATTCGGTAATATAGGAACTTGGGGGATTGGTGAGACTGCCATTAGTAGTTCAGATGGTATTATAACCCTTGACGCGTCAGCTAAAAGAATTACAATAAACGATGGAGATGATGATAGAATTTATTTAGGAGAAGTTGGCGGCACTACATACGGGTTAAAAATATTTAAGTCGGGTGGAAGCTATAATGATGCTGATCGTTTAGTAGAACTTGGATCTGGCGATAATATGATTGCAGGTTGGGATATTATGCCGGGAGCTTTGAAATCTGATAACGCCGGTGGTAGTGTAGCCCTATCTGCAAATAGTCAATCTCTAATGATTTTCACGGGTTCTATTGACAACGCAAGACCAAAAGTAGTTGTTGGAAAACTACCAAATCCAGGTGGTGTGGCTGATAATGATAGATATGGTTTTGGAGTATTTACAGGAACGGTTGATGCAGACATTGTTACTACTGCTGGAGCGGAAGATACTTATACAGTTTTAATAACGAGAGATAAAGCAAAACTTGCTGGGTGGGATTTAATACCTGGCAATATACAGAGTGATAATACAGATGGTAGTGTTAGATTAAGTTCAGTTTCACAATCACTTACTATTTGGACGGGTAGTATGGATGAGGCACAACCAAAAGTTGTACTTGGAAAACTTCCATTACATGATGGAACGGTAGATAGTCCTTATGGATTTGCAGTTTTTAGTGGAAGTGGAACGGTTTCAGGAAGTCAAGATAGTGCATCAGTTTTAATAACGGCAAATAAAGCCAGATTGGCTGGATGGGATTTATCACCAGGAAAATTAACAAGTGGAACAGTTGCTAGAATAGATGGAAATCAAGCTACAATTGCTCTTGGAGCTAATGCCAACCAAACACATACAACAGCACAAGATAATTTATTCTATGTTAGTGCTTCTGCTACACCAACATTTTTTGTAGGTTCAAACTTTTCGTTTATTAATAATACTCTGAAAGCAGCTGGTTGGACAATTAATACATCCGCAATAGAAAAAGGCGATGTAAAATTAGTGTCTGCAACTAATGCAAGTTATCTAGGCATCGGAGCAACTTCATACGGCGGAACCGGAATCTTCATAGGACAAACAGCAGCAAGTATTTATAAAATAAGTGCTGTCGGAGCTGCAGGCAAAATGTTGTGGGACAGTACGAAATTTGAAGTTCAAGGCGCAGATGGAACTTCTGTATTTTCCACAACTCCAACTGGTGCTAATATAGGTGGTTGGACTATTGGAGCATCAACATTATCCGGTGGCAATACTACTTTAAACGATAGTGGAACAATTACACTCGGAACAACAGCAAATACAAGTGTTGCAGGAACAAATCAAGGTATTTATATGAATGCTGGTGGTGATTTTCTTGCTTATGGAAGTGCCAAAAATTATATTAAATTTGATGCAAGTGCAACATCCATTGATATGAGGTCAGATACCTTTGGTTTAGGAACAGCAACGATGGTTGTTAGTAGTTCCGTTAATAGTGGAACTATTAGATTGGGAACTAATGGAGGACCATTAACTGCAACTGCTGCTACTCAAGGTATTTATATGGATGGAAGTGGGGCATTTCAAGTTTATGGTAATTCAACCAATTATTTGAGAATTAATGGTGGAATAGTTGATATACTAACAGATGCAATAACAATTCAAACTGGAGGAACTAATAAACTTAAATTATTGGCAGATGGATCAAATACACCGAGTATTGCTATGGGTAGAACACTTCCAACGGCTTATAATTCTGGAGATGGATTTTTTGCAGACGGAATTGGCACATTTTTAGTTGGTAGTGGTTCGGGAGAAAGAATATCATTTGACGGTTCAAATTTGATAATGAGTTCTTCCACTTTCTTAATGGGAACATCTGGAAGTGCACCATACACAGGAGCATATGTAAGTGGTTCAAACGGTAATATAGAAATAAGTTCTTCTAACTTTTTCCTGAAACAAGATGGTAGTATAAACGCGGGGGCAGGTGACTTTACTATTGATACGAGTGGTAATGTTACAATGGCAGGAACAATTACCGCCGAGGATGGTACGATTGGTGGTTGGACAATTAATAGTACTACTGGAATATACAAACAAACTGGAGGAGCTTATACTGGAATAAATTCCACTACTGGAGCAGGTAAATTTCTATTCGCTGGGGCCAATAGTAGTACAGGAGGAAGTGCAACTAATTATCTAACGGCAGAAGGTACAGGTTATTTTGCAGGTGGTGCATTAGCTTGGAATACATCGGGAGTATTGTCAGTAAATAGAATCACCGCTACATCGGGACTAATAGGTGGTTATGTGATTGGAGGTGCTGACATATTTGCAGACTATGCTGCTGGTGGTGTAGGAACGGGTTCAAATTTTCAATTACATGCCGACAAAACGATGCCTTATATAGCATTGAGAAAATATCAAGGTGGTACGGGTGGAAAAATAGTTGTAGGTCAAGAATTTGCAACGGTTGGAACATCTGAACCTCATTTGTTTGATGGTGAAAGACTTGAATTAGATGCGGAAGATGAACAATGTGCACTTGTATATTACTCTGGTTCGGGAACACCTAATCCATCTTCTAAAATTTTTACAAGTAGAGTAAAGGTTGGTGCTGATATAGGTTCTGGACAAACTTATTATGACAGTTTTGATCCAGTTGCCGGTGTACAGGTAACATCAGGTTCAATATTAGTAAATAATCGTGACGATCCAGTTCGTCATAACGGTAAACCATCAGGAAGAGCACCCGCCGTAAAATTTCATTTAAGAAGTAATATGTCTTTATCACAAAATGTTGTTATGGATATGCATAGACAACCAAGTGGTTCAAATGTAGACCATCATGGAACTACCTATCAAGAACCTGCACCTGCAACACAAGGAAATACTGGAAATGAAGTTGTAAATCTACGATTAGCATTATCTGGTTCTGCAGATACAGGATATTCTACTTCTTTTCCAAATAATTTTTATCCAAATTATAATTTACTTTCGAGAACTTATGGAATGGATGGAACTTCTTATTATAATGTATATAGTGGATTCTTTGATACAGGAAGATTTAAAATTTCAACTGACAACCATACTGTACCGATACACATTTCTGGTTCTACTTATCTTACTGGTTCATTAACATTAGGAAAGGGAGATACTGGAACAGGAACAAACTTTACACAACTTGGTAACGCAACAGCATCATTACAGAATGTAGTGGTGGATGGTGATTTAACATTAGGTCTTGGATCAAACAGTTATCCAACATTGAGATTTATAACAGAACAACATACCACTTCACCATCAACAACGATTATGGGGAATACTCTTGATGGGGACATGGATTCCCAATATATGAAATTCTATCAAGTTGCTGCCTCCCAGAAAAGAATTTACATTGGAGATAATACAGCAGGTGGACCAAGTTATTTTAATTTCCTTTATGGTGATACATATATGAAGAACGATAGTGGTGGTGAAGGACATAATAGTTTTACCTGTCAAGTAACAGCAAGTATGGGTCCAACAAATCCAAGAGCTTCTGATACTTATGATTTAGGTACAACATCTTTAAGGTGGAGAAATTTATATACTACTGACTTACAGTTATCGAATTTAGGAAGAGAAGAAGGTAATGTTGTAGATGGAACAAAGGGTGATTGGACTTTACAAGAGGGAGAAGAAGATTTATTTGTAATTAATAATATTAGTGGTAAGAAATATAAGATAGCACTAATACCAACAGAGGAGCCATAATGGGGGTTAATATTGGAGCTACAGGTGAAACTGGCGTTTTTGTTGGAGCATCAGATATTATAACAGACAATCTTCTTTTTTATATGGATACTGGACATGATAGTTGTTATCCAGGTACTGGAACTTCAGTACAGGATTTGAGTGCTACTGCCAGCGGAGGAACTACAGGAACAGTTGTTGGATCACCTACTTTTGATATATCGAAAAGTTCTTTTTATTTCGATGGTGCTGATTATATAAAGTTTGGTAATGTTAGTAATTTAAATTTTGATTATGATGACACTTATACCGTTTGTGTTTGGGCTTATCAAGAAAATGTAAATTCAATGCCAGTAAGTAAGGCCATGTCATCTGGTAATTATACAGGATGGTATATGTATTATTATGCACCTTCTAATTTCCTTTATCATAATTTATATAATGATTTTTGGCCGTCAAGGAAATTTTCACAAACGGTAATAATTGATCATTCAAAGTGGCAGTATATATGTGTGCAACACAAATGGAATGGAAGCGCCCACTCTGGAAATGTTTATGTTAATGGAGACAGTCAAAGCATATTCTCAACAACAAATACTTTGGGTACTTATAGTACTACTACAACAAATGAGTTTTGTGTAGGAAGTAGGAACTTAACAGATAATTATATGCATGGTTCTATTCCTATTGTACAGATATATGGTACTGCTTTAACTTCAGAGCAGATACTTCATAATTTTAATGTAGATAGAGCAAGATTTGGGATATAGTTATGGGAGTTAATGTAGGTGAAAGTTTTATCGGTGGACAACGGTGTATACAAGATGGTCTTGTATGTCATTATGATGCAGGAAATTATAATAGTATGCTTTCAGATGGTCCTGCACTTTATTGGAATGATTTAAGTGATTCAAATTGTAATTTAATGAGACAGGGAACTACTCATACACCCCTGACCACAATAGATGGAGTAAAATGTTTAGAGTTTAATGGTTCTGGTTATTGGCAATCTCTTAGTAATGAAGATAATGTAGATTTTACTGATGATATGACTTTAGAAATATGGTATTATTGGGAAGGAAGGCTCGCAACAAGAAAGACTATTTTTGAAAAGGCAGGAAATACATATAATTCTTATCAACAAGAAGTTGCGATAACGATAGAAGGAACGAGTCAAGGTAGAGATGCTGCACTCTATAGAAGATATAATAGTTTTGATTATATGTATACATCAGGTAATTGCTTTACTGATGATGGTTGGAATCATATAGTTTTCACAGCAGAAACAGATGGTATTAACGCTGATGGTGATGTTTATGTAAATGGAAGTGCTACAAGCGTCGCCAGTTATAGTGATCGTTCTAATAGTTCAATAACTGCCGCAGGAGCAGTAAAAATTGGAACTGGTTATGCTGGTACAATGGCGACAGATGCTGGAGCCATAGCAATTGTAAGAGGTTACGATAGGATGTTAAGTGATGAAGAAAGATTATATAATTTTAATGTTGAAAGAGGAAGATTTGGGATATAGTTATGGGAGTTAATGTAGGACCTTCAACACGCAGTGGCTATTTCATAGGTGGATCACAAATTCCACGTAATGGTTTAAAGTTATGGTATGATATGGCAAACTACGATAGTTATCCATCAACTGGAACTACTTGGTATGATATTAGTGGAAACGGTAATGATGGTACTATTAGCAATTCCAATGCTGGTAGTCTTAACAATCATATGGATTTTGATGGTACAAGTGATTATGTAGAGGTTACAGATACTACATTTGGGGATACGTTGGCAGGAGATATAACAACAGCACTTTCTATTGTGTGTTGGGCAGAAACAGATACTTCTTTAACTGGAGAAAAAGTGTTATGTAGAAAACAAGATCAATGGCAATTAGGATTTAATGGAAATAGTCTGGTTAGAAATTTAATTAGAACTACTGGAGGAACATCAGGTTGGACTACAGCAAATGATGCTAATCATAATGGTTTGTCTACTAATATTTGGAATATGTGGTCATTCACTTGGAATGGTTCTACATTGACTAATTATCAGAATTCGGATGCATTCAGTACTCATACTGTTACTGGAACACTTGCTACAGCGTATCATACGAATCATCTTTTTATTGGAGCAAAGAGTCCTGGATCAACTTTGGAATGGAATGGTGGATTGGATATTTTCTTGATATATAATGTAGCTTTATCGGCTTCACAAATTCGTCAAATATATAATGTATATAGAGGGAGATTTGACGTATAAATGAGTTATGATGTATATTACGCTACTGGTGGTGGATCATTGGTTTATGGTGGAAGTGATGTATGGGTTAATAATTGGTTACGAGAAATAGCACCAAAACTAAATCACCCATCCAAATTATTAATCCACAGACGTAGACCTGAAAATGTAAAAATAGATTTTGATAGTCCAATAGAAGTTATATGGCAAGGAGATCACCCCAGAGAATTTGAAGAAATTGCAAATAATGCCCGTAAAATTCATATATTACATGGATATTATACACCACATAAAATTATAGAAAATAATAAAGATAAATTAGAAAGTGTATGTATTCATGTTTCAGTAAATCTATCATTACAAGCTGGATTTGAATTAGGACTACCAAAGTTAATGCATTTCTCAGCAAATAGAGCATGGGAACGTAGAATATCTCAAATGGCTAATAAAGTAATTTGGATAGGTATAGATAAAATTCCATTACATGATGAAGTGGATATTATAGATATTCCAAATTATTATGAATTTACACAGAATAAACCAGCAAATATGAGTAACAAAGTTGGATATGCAGCAAGAATGGAAACTCGTAAATCACCACACTTTTTAGATGGACTTGATAGTTACGCATTCACGGATGTAAGCGATTGGAACTGGTGGAAAACTAAAATGAATTTAAAGTTTAATAAAACAAGGTTGGTACAATTTAATTATAAAAATATAGATTGGTTTTTTAATAAAGAAGATTGGGGAATATCACATTCATGTCATTTAAAAGAACCATTTGGATACTCCATATTTCAAGCATTAGATTATGGTAAATTACCTATATTACAATTAGACTGGTGTAAAGAATATGATTATCCTTTCAGAGCATATAACAAGAAACAATTTGACGAACAAGTGTATAATATATCACAAATAGATGATAGTGAAAGGAATAAGTATTTAAATGGTTTAAGGGATTACGTTAGAAAGTATGATAATAAAGCAGAGTGGGTAAGTGAGTACTTAAAGATATACAATGAGTAATATATACTATCCTGATCCACCATATAACGTAGTTATATATATCAAGTACAAATCTCAAAAACATAATTATTTTAGTGATTGATATTTATTATTAATTAAGGAGAGTTTTTTTGGCAACACCCCCAGACGGAACAAAATTATCATTAGGAAAACTAGGTAGGGCAACTGCCGTAGGAAATTCCGATTATACTTCAAAGACAAGTTTGAATAGTTCTGCAAGAGATAGTGGAACTGGTAAGGTAAGTCTCAGTGATTTTTATATTTCTGCAATAGATAATACTTTAAATGGTTATCCATACGTAGATGAGCAAACTAATGAAATATATGAGATGACGTTTACAAATGAAAATTCATTATTTCAATCTCGTATAGGTGGTCGATATCAAAATTTCTCTTGGACTACCGACAATGCTTCGTTATTTGCAATACAATCTAACCAATATGCTATAGCACAATACAACGCTGGTACAATCACAGACGACACAACACCAGTAACATTAGAGGTCAATTTGGTTACAAATCCAGAGGTAGAAAATTGGACAGGTGGAAATTTAGATAGTTGGACCGAAAGTGGAACAGTAACAGAAAATGTAAGTGGTGCAACCGGAAGTGCAGTACAATTTGGATCAAATGGAGCTTATATAGAACAATCATTTACTGTAAAGGGAAATTCTACTTATCAAATTAGTGCACTTGTAAAAAGTTCTAATGGTGGAGACGGAAATATAGATTTATATATTAGTGGTTCATATAATCAAACTTCTGGAATAAGATGGGATGGATTATCTGGTGACTCCGGAACTTGGGGAGAATTTAGGGACGATTTTTACACAAGTGGTTCCGCAGGAGTAACCCAAACTCTTAAATTAAAATTTACAGCAAATGTAGCAAATTCTATATATCCATTATTAGATACAGTAAAATTTCAAAGATGGGAAGGTGCTCATTTCGGAGACACAAGTGTAGAAATTAGTGGAAAGTTTCATGAGGCAGCACAAAGTGATGGATTTAATGACCACGCAACACGATACAATACAGCAGTTACAAAAACGGTTGAAATACAAGATACTTATGGTGGACTTTCAATAGCATGTTTCTTGCCTGGAACTATGATACAAATGATAGATGGAACTAAAAAGGATATTGATGATGTAAATGTTGGGGATGAAGTTTTATCTGTTATTATACCTAATTTACCAGACGAAGATTTGGGATATAATGAATGGAAAACATTTACATCAATAGATGTGATGACTAATTTAGAAGTATCAAGTGCAACAGTTGAACATATTTTTTATGATTATATGGATGGTTATTGGGATATAAATGATGGATTGGTAAAAGTAACTTCAGAACATGATTTTTGGACTTATACTGGAGAAAAATGGGAATGGTGTACACCAAAACAACTTTCAGTAGGTAATAAGGTATTAGATTATCAAGGAAATTTAATAGAAATAACATCACTTGAAAATATAGAAGGTGAAGTTGAAGTAATTAATTTTGATGTAGAACCACTTGATATTTATTTTGCAGGTGGAGTGTTAGTTCATAACAAAGGTGCAAGTTCTGATCCAGGTTCATAAAAAAATGTAATTTAAGAAAAAGTTTTAACTATTTATTTAAGGATAATAATAGGTTTTAGATGTCAATACTAAATCGTGGTTGGGTATAAGATTCAATAACAAGAAATCAAGATTCAGGTTCAGTATCATATCGATGGACACATGGTGCCAACGATTCATATTTGGGTAGTGGTATTTTTTACTATGCCATTCCATATTTTTTAAAGGCACGAGTATGTGTTTGTCTTGGTAGTGGTGGTGGATATGTGCCACGATTAATGGTTGATTGTATTTATGAATTAAATGAAACTCAAATGTACGGTGAGAATAAATATGGTGAAGTCTATGTTGTTGATGCAACTAATAGTGTAAATGGTGAGGTAGATTGGTCTGATGACGATAGTTTTTTGAGAACACAATTTAATCCACGATTTATAAATTCCACTACTGAAGATGCATTTTATAATTTTTTCGTTAAGAGAGATATTAAAATAGATTATTTACATATAGATGCAGACCATACATATGAAGGCTGTAAACTTGACTTTGATTTATACTCTACGATAATGAACGAGAATGGAATTATATCAATACACGATACAGATGAGAAATATTGGGAAAGTTTTAATACGTACAAAGGTGAGCCACATGATGTATGTACAGGTCCAAGTGAAGTTGTAAAAGAAGTTAGTGATGAATGGGAAACATTTAATTTGTTTGACCACAGAGAGAAATCTGAAAAATTATCATCTTCTGGACTTACTATTTTGAGAAGAAGAACTTGATATGAAGGGGGGTGTTAGTGGATTAAAAAATTTTGAAAAGGTAAGAGAAGATTTAAATAAAGTCGGTAAAGGTTTTTGTTTAGCAAAATGGAATCAAGTTAGTATTCTTTTACAAACTGGTCAAACTCATTCTTGTCACCATCCAGCACCACATCATATTCCATTAGAGGAAATTAAAGATAATCCATCTGCTCTTCATAATACAAAGTTTAAAAAACTCCAAAGAAAAACAATGTTAAAAGGTGGTCGTCCAAAAGAATGTGATTATTGTTGGAATGTAGAGGATTCAAATGCAGCATCGTTTAGTGATAGAGTACTAAAAAGTGGTGAAGTATGGGCACTTCCACATTTTGACAATATAAAAAACTTGACAGGAAATGAAGATGTATTTCCACCATATGTAGAAATTTCATTTAGTAACCAATGTAATATGGCATGTGCATATTGTGATGTTAAGAGTAGTTCTAAATGGCAACACGAAATAGGAAAATTAGGTCCATATCCTACGAGTGGAAATTATAATAATACGAACTGGATGGAAAATTTACCAATTCCACATAGAGAAGAAAATCCATACGTAGACGCATTTTGGGAATGGTGGCCGGACTTATTTCCAAACCTTCATACCTTTAGAATTACTGGTGGTGAACCACTTTTACATAATGATACGTTTAAGGTTTTAGATTATATTATAGAGAATCCAACAGTCAATCCAAAAATAGAATTGTGTGTAAATTCTAATTTATCCGTTCCAGATGAAACGTGGGATGAGTTTGTAGATAAAGTTAAGTATATTACTGATAATGATTTAGTGTGGAATTTTGTATTATTTACCAGTATAGAAGCAGAAGGGAAACAGGCAGAGTATATTAGAGACGGGTTGGATGCAAAATTGTTATGGTCTCGGATAGATGAATTCTTAACAAAATGTGAGAAACCTGAAGTTACTATCATGGCGGCATTTAATGCTTTAAGTATTTCTTCATATCATAAATTAATTCAGAAGGTTCACAGATTGAAAAAAATATATGGTAGTACTAAAAGATACAGAGATTATTCAATTATTTTGGATACATCATATATAAGACACCCAGAATTTTTAGATTTTAGAATTTTAACACCAGATTGGTTAGAAAGAATAAATGAATTATCTCGTTTAATGGAAGATTTAGGAATGCATAAATACGAGCATGTTGATGGATATTATGAAGTAGGATTTTTTGATTTTGAACGAGAAAAAGTTAGAAGAATGATAGATATGACTATGAACAATACAGGTTGGTTAGAGAAACAAAGAAAAGATTTTGTTTTGTTTATTGATGAGTATGATAAACGTAGAGGAAAAAACTTCTTAGAAACTTTCCCTGAAATGGAAGATTTTTATAATTCTTGTAAAAAGTTAAGAAGTTAAGGAAAGAAATGAAGTATAATAGTTGGATACAATCTATAAAGAGAATGTTTATTCCAAGACCTACAAAGGAAGAGAATAAAAGATTTGATATGGCTGAGAGAACTTTTGGATTCCCAACGGAGTATTTTAATAAATTCTTGGATACTATTGTTCAAGATGATTTTATAACCTATCCATCTTATGCTGAATATGATTCCTTAAAAGATGATATTGCTAAATATAATAACGTAGAGAGAAACAATGTTTATTTATCCACGGGTTCAGGATCTTGTATAAAATCTGTATGTGAAGTTACAATGAATCCAACTTATAACGTAGTATCACCTGTACCTTGTTATCCTATGTATGGAATATATGGTAGAATATTTGGTGGAGAACATATTGGTGTGGAGTATGATGATTCTATTATTTTTGATTTAGATAAGTTGATAAATAGTATTAATGATAGAACAAGATTAGTAGTTATATCAAATCCTTTTAGTCCTATTGGTGAGTATAAAACTATTGATGAGATAAGAGAACTGTGTAAGGTGTGTACTGATAAGGAAATTATCTTATTGATAGATGAAGCTTATGTTGATTTTTCTCCCGGTACAGTTTTACCATTAATTAATGAATTTCATAATGTAGTTATATCAAGAACATTTTCAAAGTCATTTGGAGCGGCTGGAATACGAGTAGGATATCTATTGGGTAATTCAGACCTTATAGAAATAGTTACAAAAGTTCAATTAACTTATCCACTTACAGGAGTTTCTGTTAAATTTGCTAAATTTTTATTAAATAACAATTATGAAGTTAAAAAATATACTAAAGATACTATAAGAGACAAGGAACTTTTATGTGATTGGTTAAAATCAACTGATTACGATGTTGTAGGTTCACATACAAATTCTATTCACTTCCACGAATCTAATGATAATAACAAAAAGACAATTGATAAATTAAAAAATAGTGGATTGGCATTTAAAAGTGGAAATGCCGAAACAGGTACTTCAGTAAAAGTACCAGGAGATAATAGAAAAACTTGGATAAGACTTTCTGTGGGTCCAAATATACATAATATAATTAGAAAAATTTTGGGGGATAATTAATGGATAATATAAAAAATTTAATAGTTACTGCGGCTGGATTATCCACGAGATTTGAGGGATTAAACCCCAAGTGGATGTTAACTCACCCGAGTGGAAGGTGGATGATTGTAGAGGCCTTGAGTTCAGTAGACTTTAGTGTTATTGATAAAGTTTATTTTGGGTTTTTACAAGAACATTTAGATAAGTATAATTGTATTGATGGAATCAAATTATGTTTTAAAGAGTTGGGAATTGAAGATAAAGCAGAATTAGTTGCTTTGAATAGTCCTACAGATAACCAACCACATACAGTATATGAAGTTATTAAACAGGCCAACGTAAAGGGTTCTGTTTTAATAAAAGAGGTAGATAACTATTTTAGGTTTGATGTGGCAAGCCAATATTTTAAAGACAGTACAGATAACTTCATGACTTATTTTGATTTAAATAATACTACATCTATTAATCCTTCAAATAAATCTTATGTTAAATTTGATACTGATGAAAATATTACAGATGTTGTAGAGAAAAGAGTTTTTTCTTCAACCTTTGGATGTGGTTGTTATTCATTCAATGATGTTAAAGATTATTGTAAATACTTTGAAAAATTAAGTGAAGATAAAGGTCTTTATATATCATATATAATAAAGAATATGATTGAAGATGGACATAAATTTAAAGCAGTAGAAGCAACAGATTATGTAGATTGGGGCACTAAAGAAGATTGGTTTAATTATGTTAGACGATATAAAACTTTATTTGTTGATTTAGATGGTACGCTGGTAGAAAGTTCCGGTAAATATAATCCACCATATTGGGGTGATACTCCACCCATAACTGAGAATGTTGAGTTTTTAAATAAGTTATATAATACTGGAAAGGTTTATATTATAATAACAACCGCCAGACCCTCAACGGCAAAGGATGTAACTCTAAAACAGTTGGAAAAATATGGCATACTTTATCATGACATAATTTTTAATTTATTTCATGCCAACAGAACTATTATAAATGATTATGGTTCTTCTAATCCATATCCCACTTGTGATGCTGTTAATATTCCGAGGAATTCAAATTCACTTGAAAGATATTTAAAGGATTTGGGATTATGAGTAAAATAGATGTTAGTATGGATTTAGATAAATTAAAAAAGTTTTATGAAGATTAATTTAGTTACAGTTTGTGGTCACAATACGACAATGTTAAGACATATGTTAAACCATTACAAAGATTTTATTGATGAAATTTTCGTTGTGGTATATTTATCTTCAGACAAAGATAGAGTTTTATCAGAAGTCAAAGAAATAACTCGTGATTTAAATATTGATATACATAGAAAAACTATTGAAGAACCATTTAATTGGGAACGAGTTACAGAGTTATATAATGAAACAAAGTTATTAAAACCAGATGATTGGTGGATTGTGGCAGATGATGATGAATTTCACGTTTACCCAAGGCCAATAAATGAACTTATAGAAGATTGTAATGAGAAAGGTTATAAGTTCATTACAGGAGCATTTTTAGATAGAATAGGAGAAGGTGGTAGATTTCCAAAGATTCTTCCATTTGATGATAGTGATATTTGGGAAGAGTTTCCGTTGGCAGGTTCATTTAGATATCCAATTTCTAATGCCTGTCCAAATAAAACGGTGGTGATGAAGGGTAATATACAAGTTACCAATGGACAACATTACGCAATGATAGATGGTGTAGATACGTATGGTGATAGGTGGATGAATGATTTAAGATATCCAGTAGGTGATTGTTTTATCCAAGTTCATCATTTTAAATGGGATATAACTGTAATAGGTAGATTGAGAGAAGTTTCTCGTATTAAAGAAGATTATACTTTTCACAAAGAGTATAGAGATATGTTTGATTATATAATTGATAATTATGGAACTATTGATATTAATGATGAAAGGTTTATGATAGAAAGAAGTGGTAAAGATTATTTTGATTATCCACATTGGGATAAAATAAGAACACAGGCATTAGAATATAGAACATGAAAAGATTAGCAGTTATACTTCCATACGATAAATATCACATAGAAAACTTTACAAATCATTTTATGACAATGGTAAATGAAGATAAGTTTTATTATAACTTATGTTTTATGAAACAAAAATCAAATAGACCATTAAACAAAGGTAAGTTATTCAATATAGGATATTTCTTAAATAAGGATAAATTTGATTATTTCTGTTTCCACGATATTGATATGATCCCAATTTCAGATGAATGTAATTATGAATATGAAGAAAAACCAATAAGTCTTGTAGGGGGTCTTTTAAATATAAAATTTGGTGATCAAGAAAAAATAGAGAATTTTAATCATTTTAATTTACCATATGACGAATATTTTGGTGGTTCTATATTATTAACAAAAGACCACTTTGCAAAAATAAATGGTTACTCAAATGAATACTGGGGTAGTGGATATGAAGATTATGATTTATTATTACGATGTGTAGTAAAACAACTACCAGTTAGAACAGAAATAGAAAATCAAATATCAAAAACATATGGTACATTTAACGGACAAAATTCTTATATAGAAATTCCAACAGATAATGCAAAGATAAAGAATGCAACAAACAAAAGTTTTAGTATGTGTTCTTGGTTTTATACAGACGGAGAACCATCAACAAGTGTAGACAGAGACACAAATAACTGTGAATATTTTATATTTGGTCGTTCTGGATACCACACTGGAATTTCATATACTCATGGTGGATTTATAAAATGTGTAATTTGGGTTAGATCCCACGGAACAAGTGATAAATCCCCTGTAATAATACAAGTTCCATTACTACATTCAATTTGGCACCACATTGGTATGATTGTAGATGATAAAGCTCAAACTCTAACCCTATTCATAGATGGAAAAGAAGCCGGTAAAGAGACATACGAAGGTGAGTTAATAGATTATCTAAATAAACCATATTACATAGGAGTTGGAGATCCAAATATAAACGTATGGAGAAACTTTCTAAAAGGGAATGTTTCAGAAGTTGGGTTATGGAATGATACTATAAAAGATTATGAAATGGAGTTAATTTTTAATAAAGGAATAGTTAATAATAGAGGAGAATATACGACATCAACATTACCAGTTGGAGTTTGGGATTTTAAAGGTGGATATGACAATATAACTTTTGATATAACTGGAAATGGAAATCATGCAAGATTTTACAACGTCGGTTTTGAAAATAAAACATTAAAAAACAAAACAGAACGATATTTACCTTATAGAAGGAATGGTTATTATGGTTATATTTCACCCAAAGAAGATTTTTCAAATTTAGAAAATATGATGAGAAGTGAACATCCAGAAATTATGACAAATCGTAATTTATTTAATAAAAAAATTAGAAACAACATGGATGATATGGACAAAGATGGTCTTTCATCAACAAGATTTCGGATAGTAAACAGACAAAGTTATCAGGAAAAACACGAAGTTATTGAAGTAGTAATATAGGAGATAAAGTTATGGCTACAAAAACAAAAACAGAAACAAAAAAAACAGATGCACGAGATACATTAGATTCAACTGAAGGTAATGAGCTTACAGCAATAGCAGTAAAATCACTTACTAATTTAGAAGAAAAAGTGGAAGCAATTGATTGGAAACTTTGGGAAATCTACAATATGATGAAAAATTATGTAGAAAGTAATCCAGATGGACCATCAGTCCCACAAGTTTCACAACCACAAGTATCAACAACAGACATCGCTAGTGAAATTGCAAAGGCTCTTGGTAACAGTCAACCAGAAGAAAAGCAATCAATAGTAGGAAAATTGTTCGGTAAATAATGAACCCAAAACTTGCAATAATTGTTCCTTACCGGGAAAGGGAAGATCACTTATCACGATTTGTACCACATATGGACAAGTTTTTAAGTGATAAAGATATTCCTTACAAAATTTTTGTAATAGAACAAGGAAACGATAAACCATTTAACCGTGGTTGGCTCATAAACGTAGGATATATGGTTGCAAAGGAACAGGGATTTGATTATTTTTGTTTCCACGACGTAGATATGTTACCTGAAGATAAAACTTGTGATTATTCTTGGGTAGATAAACCTACACACTTAGCATCCCGTTTAAGTAAATTCAACTACCGTTTGGTATATCCAGAGTATTTTAGTGGGGTGACATTATTCAACAAAGAACATTTTGAGTGGATAAATGGATTTTCCAATAAATATTGGGGATGGGGATTTGAAGATGACGACTTGTTATACAGATGTAGAAAACAAGGAGTTCCATTACAAGAACAATGGACTGGTTCGTCAAAAGACAAAACCCCACGATACATAAATGTTATGGAATTTAACGGCAGAGACTACCTTGAAATAAAAAATACACTTTCATTAAACAAAGTAGTCAATTCATCATTTTCAGTAGAAGCTTGGGTAGAACCATCCGATGATTTAGAGTTAGATCCAAATAAAGATTACGATGAATTTCATGTATTTACCAGACCAGGTCATCACGTAGGAATTGCATATACAAGTGGAATGCAATACAAAGGTGGTATTTGGAATGATACCAATGAACAATATACGGTAGTTTCAGATAGACACACTAACGAGTGGGTTCAAGTGATCTACACGGTAGACCACATCCTGAAACGATTACGGATGTATGTGAACGGTATAGAGGTAAATGAGTCACCAACGGATTATTTAGGTAAAATCAAAGAAGCAAGTAACATTCCATATTATATTGGTTGTGCAAATCCAAATGCAAGAACAGATGATAGAGGATATTTCAAAGGAAATGTTGCACAAATTACACTTTGGTCAAATTGTGTCAGTAGCGAAGAGGCCTCGTATCTATATAATGGTGGATTTCCACGAAACGTTACAGATAATAAACAATTTGATGGGTGGAAACAAGGTAATGAAAAGTATAAATCTGCAAAAGACGTTGTAGGATATTGGAATTTTGATAATGTAGTAGGTGATATGGTCATTGATAAGAGTGGAAATGATAATCATGCAAAAATCCACGGAGCACTTCAGAAAGAAAAGGAATTGAGAATTGGTAGTTTGGCTTTAATACCAAACAGACGAGATGGAAAGTTTACTTGTTTAGAACACGAAGAAAATGGTTGGTCACAGACAAAGTTTACACATTGGGAAACACGAGAAAATCAATTACGGTTTTTTAATAAGGTAAGACGTGGATTATCTTCAATAAAGGAAGATGGGTTGAGTTCATTGAAGTATGAGATATCACATAACGAAGAATTTTTAGATAAACATGAGTTTATATCAGTAATATGAAGAAATTAGCAATATGTGTTCCACACTACAAAAGAGAAGAACATCTTAAAAAGTTTATTCCACATATGGATGAATTTTTTAAGGACAAAGATATAGAATACAAGATATTTGTTGCCAATCAAGTTTATCCTGATTCGGTAAGTGGATTTAATAGAGGAACTGCAAAAAATGTAGCTTTTGATGTAGCCCAAAAGGAAGGATATGATTATTTCTGTTTTCATGATATAGATATGTTACCAGAAGATGATACTTGTGATTATTCCTATCCTGATAAAGTAGAACATTTAGCAGTAAATGTTGCTCAATTCGGCTATGGGCTAAAATATCAAGAGTATTTCGGAGGTGCAATCTTATTCACAAAGGAACATTACCAAAAAATCAATGGATATTCAAATGGGTATTTCAATTGGGGAATGGAAGATGATGATTTGTTATATCGAGTAAAGAAGAAAGGACTTGCAAAAACAACATTTATGAATAATGAATCAAACGAACCACGAAACTTCGCACGATTTGATGGACTTTCTAATTACATCAAAATCAATCCAACAGATTCTATACGAGAACTAACGAGTGGTAATTTCACAATATCAATATTAGTAAAAGCAGAAGATAGATTTGATATTCCAACATATTTAATTGGGGATGTAGAAAACAGAGAATTTATTCATCAATATATTTTAGGGAGACCAAGTTACCAAATGGGATTTGCATGGGACAATTCTAACGCATATTCTTTTGGTTTATTTAATCAAAAGAATAATCATTCTTATATGTGGATAAAACGACACCCAGAAACCTGGACACATTTGATGATAACGGTAAATGTTGATAAAGGGGAAATGAGATTTTATCTAAATGGTGAAGAATCAGATTCCAGATTCGGACATGGTTCAGAATCACCATTAAAATTTGAATCACCATTAAAGAAATATGGTGGAAATCCATTTTACATTGGAGTGAATGATCCAAAAACAGCAGATTACACCAATTACTTTGCAGGTGATATTACACAAGTTTGTATGTGGGATAGAATATTTGATGATAGTGAAAGACAAGAATATTACAAAACAGATTTTCCAACCCCAGAAAATACAAAATTATATTATGATTTTTCAAAAGTAGAAAATGACATAGTATATGATTTAAGTGGAAATGGAAATCATGGAATTATAAATGGTTGTAGTATAATAAATGAAGAGATAGGTAAAATATCAAACACAACATTACCATATAGGAGTCGTAAAGGTCGGTATTTTTCACAACACCACAAACGGAATGATATTGTTGGAAACAAATTCGTTCACCAAAAAGATACAAGTATAAATGAAAGAAGATTCATAGATGAAGTGAAAGGTGGAATGATAAATACAGATGAAGATGGACTCGCGGATTTAAATTACAATATTGTTAAACGAGAATATTTATTTAATACAGAACATGAAATAATAGATTTTAGATGTGAACAAGATATTCCAAATCACGTGGAGATATAAATGCAATCAGAAGGTACAAAGGTCCAACTGGAATTAGTAAAACCCGGAGAAAGTGATTTTACAAGTGATAATCCATTTTACGATAAATTAAAATCTGATCTAAATGATACGGGATGTGGATTCTGTCTTGCAAAATGGACACAAGTTACTATGCATCTACATTTAGGACATACTCATAGTTGTCATCATCCGGTCACCCATAAGATACCATTAAATGAATTAAAAGTTAATCCTACAGCACTCCATAATACACAATTTAAAAAAGAAAAACGAAAAGAAATGTTGGACGGTAAACGTCCAAAGGAATGTGATTATTGTTGGAATATAGAAGATAACTCGGATAGATTTTCTGATAGAGTTTTAAAATCAGGAGCATCATGGTCTCATCCCCATCTTGAAGAAATTGTGAAAATGGATCCACAAGAAAATTTTAATCCTAAATATGTTGAAGTGGCATTCTCCAATGCCTGTAATTTCAAATGTAGTTATTGTGGCCCTGCTTTTTCATCTACCTGGATGGACGAAACTCAAAAGTATGGTGGATATCCTACAACGGAAGATTTTAATTCCATAAAATATATAACAAATGAAGATAAAATGCCAATACCACACCGTGAAGAAAATCCATATGTAGAGGCATTTTGGGAATGGTGGCCAGCGCTGTATCGTAATCTACATACATTCAGAATAACTGGTGGAGAACCTTTGTTATCAAAGGACACGTGGAAAGTGTTGGATTATATTATTGATGAACCAAATCCAAATAAAGAATTATCCTTATCTCTAAATTCTAATTTAGGAGTACCAGATGTTTTAATAGATAATTTAATACAAAGAATACAAAGAATTGAAGATGAGAACAGAGTAAAAGAATTTGTTGTATATACATCAGTAGATGCTTGGGGAACACAGGCTGAATATATAAGAAATGGTTTAGAATTTAATAGGTTTTGGGATAATTGTAATAAGATATTAGAAAAATGCAGTCGTGTAAATTTAACTTTTATGAGTACCTACAATGCACTATCAGTTCCGAGTTATAAAAAACTAATTAATGGAATATATGAATTAAAGAAGTCATATGGTTCTGAAGATAGATATTGGCCATCTGCAACTTTTTTGGATTCATCTTATTTGAGACATCCAACACACCAAACCGTGCAGGTATTACCACCAGAATGGTCAGACAATATCTTTAAACAGGCACAATATATGGATTATTTGTCTGTTCCTTTATTTGATTATAGGAATATAGGATTTTCTGATATTGAAACTCAAAAATTAAAACGAATTTACGATTGGATGATATCAGTTGATCAAGATTCCGATGAGTTAAAGGTACAGAGATATAATTTTGGTAAGTTTTTTAAAGAACATGATAGAAGAAGGGGAACAAACTTTGTAGATGTTTTTCCGGAATTAGAAAGTTTTTATTATTCAACATTGGAGATGTCTTTATGATAAATTTTAAGGGAGATGAGGATGCTTATTTTTTACCATTAAGTAATAAGCATGGTTTAAGTACTCTTTTACCATCAAAATTATTTACATCATCAATTTTTTCATTTGCAATGAGGGTAAAGGTGGATTGGGATGAAATGGCATCCGATGAAGTTGGTGGAATGCTTGCAATAAACGGACAACATACTGGAATTTTATGTAGAAAAACGGAAAATGGAGATTTATTTTTACAATGTGATATGTGGGCATTACAAAAATCAGTTGAAAACCCAGTTTCTATATATTGTAAAATAGAAGATGGTACATCAAACGATCCCCATTGGAAAGCAGATAAAAAGGATGATTGGTATAATATAGTCATGGTTGTAGATAGAGATAAACAAAAACTTAAATTTCAAGTGAATGATAAATATATAGAAAGAGATATTGATGGAGATATGGTTAAGTATATTGATGCTATGATTTGGTTAGGGTGTTGTAATGGATTATCAACGTGTCCACCAGAATATCGGTGGAATTTTAAGGGGACAATAAGTGGTGTTGGTATATTTTTGTATGATATACTCTCACAGGATAGAATAGAATTTGAAAGAGAATTTAGTCAATCTGGAGAAGAGCAAGTTGATACGGATATTATTCCACAATTTACATATGGAAAAACATTGGGATCTTTTTTTAGTGGTACATATCAAGATGGTGATTTTGGTCATAGAGAAATTATTTTTATGAGTAATTTAAAAGAAGTTAATTCTTTTAAAATATATGATGAGAGTAACAATGGTAATCATTTCGTAAAATATAATGATGAGTGGATTTGATGAGTAAATATGTAATAGATATAGGGAGTTTTTTTAAGTGAGTTTTAATATAGAAGTAGAGGATATGAAATTCGCATTGTTAAAGGGTTGTTTATCTGAATTAGATGTAAGAGATGATAAAGTTATAGAAACTTATGATAGATTCTTTTTTCGGTCTGATGATTTGACTGATGTACAACAACACCCTACTAAATTTTGGAAAATATACGATGTAGGAACTATACATGAAATCAGTGGAAGATTGAATTTAATGTGGTTAACAGATGATGGTAGAGCAGTTTCTACAAGACGGTCCTCACATTTTACAATTTTAAATTGGGCCATATATAACTATATGAAAGATAAAACGGAAAGGGAAAAGGATTATATTATAAATTATTTTTGGAATCCATTAGAATTACAAAGACATAATGTTGATGATCCTGTAATATTGCAAAGGACTCAAAATTATGAAAAAAGTAATAACTTACATTTGTCTAAATTAATGGAAAAGTTTATGAAAAATATGGAACTTGTTAGACTATCTGGTCCATATCGAGATAGAGTATTCGGTGGTGGCGGTGAATATGGTCATGCTAATAAATTATTGGACACTCCCCATTTTAGCATTGAAACATTTAATACGTTGACTGAAAGACAAGAAGAAATGTTATCTTATATTATTAACCATTATCATCTGTGGAATGTTGATGTGTCCGGTGATAATAATAAATTTCGTACAAGTGAAGTTCAAGTAATAGATTTATCAGAAGAACAATCAGTATCAAAGCAGCTTAATCAAAGATGAAGAAAATACTTTTATGTGGGGGCGATAGTTGGACATCAGGTGATATTATAGATCCAAAATTACAAAAAAAAGGAATCACCTATGTGAATCATGTTAAAAATGACAATTATAGATTACCAAAAGTTTGGCCACATAAGTTAGGAAAATTATTAAATACAAAAGTTATCAATTGTGCCAGTGCAGGATGTTCAAACGATACCATAGTACGTGATGTCGTAGAATATACATTAAAATTATTATTGGAGTATGATGAACAGGAAATTTTTGTTATTATTGGATGGACATCACCCGAACGCAAAGATTTTTATTTTGAATTTGAAGATGATGAGTTTTGGGAAACCATGAGACCAGATATGTTTTTAGATAAACAACAGCACAAAAATATACCTGAAAAACTTTATAATTTTTATGAATCATATTTTTTATATTTTTGGAATGAAAGGGAGTATATGAGTAGGTATATACATCAAAATTTATATTTACACAAATTTCTATCTCATTATAAAATCAATCACTTATTTTTTGATGCGTTTTATACGAAAAAAGATGGTAATGCTATGTTAGGACTTCATCATGGTTATCAAGTTGAAGATGATTTGGAGATATATGATTCTCATACAAAAGATTATTTTTATAGATTAAGAGAGAGAATTTTTAAGTCAATATCATTCAAAAACTTTCTATTAGATTTAAATTCTGATAGTAAAAAGTTAGAATATAAAAAAAATATGTGGAGTGAAAATGATCCTCATCCAAGTGAAAATGGACATCAATTGTGGGCAGATGAATTATATAAGGATTTGAAAAATGAGTTATAAATATTTAGTAACAAATGGATGTAGTTTTGTTTTTGGTGATGGATTAGGCAATACGGAAGAACACTTCAAATATAGGTTTTCTAATTTATTATCAAATAAATTATTATGTGAAGATATAAACTTATCAAAAACAGGAGCTTCTAATGATAGAATATTTAGAACTACTTTTGATTGGGTAGAAAACAATAAAGATAAATGCAAAGATACTTTATTGATTTTAGGATTAACTGATCCATCCCGAGTTGAATTTTATTTGAATGAAATAAATCAATATGTTGATTCACATTTAAGTTCATTGGGAGACAATCATATTGGTCCAATGGAAGGAGATACTGGAATAAAAGTTCCAACTCATATTACTTCACTAAAGACAGGTAGGGATAGAGTTTTAAAATGGTTAATGTTTTATTTACAATATTTTTACTCTGATAAAGAGAGAGTGGAAAAAATTAAAAGAGAAATTACTTTGTTATTGCTATATTTAAAAGAGAATAAAATTGATTTAATTATTTTTAATTCGTTGGGATTACCAAGAGATACTACTGATGACATACATTCAATAACACTAACAGATTTTTTAAGAAAAAATACCAACTTTCTTTCTTTTGAAGATAATTATTTATATAGTTATAACGAGAAAAAAGTGATTGATAGTTGGAACGAATATCTTTATGGTAGATACCAAACACACGAATCACCAGATGAATGGTTAGCAACTGATGGTCATCCAGGTAAAGATGCACACAAATGGTTATCAACTTATTTACACAATTATATAAAAAGAGGTTTTAAGAATGTTTAATATATTTTATGATGATTAAAATTTTTTATGATAGAATAATAGATGGACAAAGATTACCAAATGGTATACCAGAAGAATGGGTAAAGTTTTATTCACCACAATTTAATCCTGTAGAATTTAGAGAAGAAATTGGATTTGATGCAGCAGTATATCCAAGTGATTTATATCAACACAAAGGTGCTAAATTATGTTTAGTAGATGATATCGAAGATAATAATGAAAGTAATTACTTAGGTATCTATCCAATTGAAGGATTTGCCTCACCTGATAGGTCACTTGGAAATAATTATGCCTGGAATAGAAAATATAAAAGTGCATTTGATTATATGAGTGATACGGCAAAACAATATCTTAAATCTAACAAATTAAGACTGTATTATGGATTTCTACAGGAGGCCTTCATAAAAGATTCAGAGTTAAAAAAATTACATTATCAATTAAAAACATATGGTATAACAAATGCTATTGTCGCCGTAAATGATTATTTTGCACCACAACGATATACCAATTGGATTAATAAAAATAACAAAACAAAAAGGTTTAATGTTATAGTGTATTCTCATTCATTATTTGAAAAATCAAATGAAGTATATTGTATATTAAATAATTTACATTCGGGTATATTTGATTTGAGTAAACCGTATAAAAAACATAAACATTCGGCAATGACTATTGAAGATTTTAATTCTACAAAAAATAATCATAGAAAAAGTAATCTTTTGTGTTTGAATAGGCGAATGAGACCACACAGATTGGCAACTTTATGTGTTTTAAATAGAAATAATTTAATAGAGAATAATGATATAAGTTTTCAATTTATTTTTGATGATTGTCCGTATTATGTTTCTGATCATAATCATAGAATTTTTGATGATGAAAAGAGAGACTATTATGAAAAGGATTTTCATGAATTAAAAGAGAAAAAATTTAAATATGTAGATTATCCCATAGCAATGGAAGCAAAAGATGGGATCCATCATGGATATGGGTGGGAAAATTGTAAACCATATTTGAATACTTATTTGAGCATCATAACTGAAACAGATTTTACTAATCCTACCGGATACGTATCAGAAAAAACTTGGAAACCTATTTCATTTTTTCATCCATTTATTTTAGTTGGCAATCCGAAATCATTAGAGTTTTTAAAAAAATTTGGATTTAAAACTTTTCATCCATTTATAGATGAAAGTTACGATTTGGTATTCGATAATACGGAAAGGTTTAGTATTATTGAAAAAGAAATAATTCGTATTGGTAATATGTCTATCGATGAAATTCATGAGTGGTACTGGAATATGAAAGATATTCTTATTTATAATTATGAGCTATTTATGGAGTATGCAAAACACCATTCTGAATACAATTTAGAGTTATTGGATTTATTGACTATTACAAAGTCAGATATTGTTTTTTTACCAAAGTTTAGAAAAATAAATAATTATTAAAAAGGAATTATGATGAAAATTTTAATTACAGGTGGGGCTGGATATTTAGGTTGTGTTCTTACAAGAAACTTAATAAAAAATCATGATGTGGTTGTATACGATAATTTAATGTATAATCAAGCACCATTGATTGATTTGTGTAGATTGAAGAATTTCAAATTTATTCACTCAGATGTCAGAAACATTAAACTATTAAAAGATGAAGTTCAGAAAAGTGATGTGATAATACCATTGGCGGCTTTAGTAGGATTTCCAGTATGTGAGAATGATAAAACATTGGCCACCGATGTAAACTATAAGCATATTGTAGATATTGTTGAAACCTTATCTCCAAATCAAAAAATATTATTTCCTAATACAAATAGTGGATATGGAAGTAGAATCGATGGTGAGGTAAGTGAAAAAAATAAACTCACTCCTATAAGTCATTATGGTGTTACTAAATGTGATGCAGAAAATTATATTAAATCTTATAGTAATGGAATAATATTCAGGTTGGCTACAGTATTTGGAGTATCGAGTAGAATGCGGTTAGATTTGTTAGTAAATGAATTTGTGTATAAGTTATTAACTGATAAATATATAACACTTTTTGAACATGAATTCATAAGGAATTTTATTCATATTCAAGATGTGAGTTCCGTGTTTGAGTTTATGATAGACAATTATGAAACATATAAAAATGAAATATTCAATGTTGGTTTATCCGATACAAACATAAATAAACAACAATTGGTGGAGAGAATACAAAAACAGATACCAGATACATCTGTAACACATTCTGATTATTTTGTTGATCCTGATAAAAGGAACTATATTGTGAGTAATAGTAAAATAGAATCTACGGGTTGGAAACCAAAATACAGTTTAGATTGTGGTATAGAAGAATTAATTGAAGCATATAAAATGATTGTACCACAGGAAAGTTCACATTATAGAAACTCATTTCCTTTAAGTTATGGAGTATCAACATGACATTTGATGTAAAAATATCAGAATCAGAAGTATTTCCAGAAGTAAAGATATTGAAACCCGATCCTTTCTTTGATTATAGGGGAGAGATGTGGACTTTTTGGGAAAAAGATAATGAAGTTTTATCACCTGGACATGAATGGAAAATTTCTAAGTTTACTCGTTCAAGAAAAAATGTTCTTCGTGGATTACACGGAGATAATGTGACTTGGAAAAACATTACTTGTGTTTGGGGAGAGATATATTTGGTTGTAGTAGATAATAGACCAGATTCAGTAAATTATTTAGAGTGGGATAGTTTTATTATATCAGAAAGAAATCATTTGAGTATTTTAGTTCCACCAGGATTTGCTAATGGACATTTATGTTTGAGTGAAGAATGTTTATTTCATTATACACAATCTTATCCAGAAGATTATGTTGATTGGATGGCTCAAGACAAGTGTTTAAAGTGGAATGATGAAAATATAGGTATAGATTGGCCTATAAAAAATCCTATATTAAATTGGAGAGATAAATGAGTTATGTCGATATAGTAAAGGACATAATAGACAACTGTTACTTTACTCATTTTCCAAAAGAATTCAGTAGGGATGGTGATTTGATAGCAGGTGTTGGTGATTTCTTTACAAATATTCTTAATCACGAGATGTATGAAATATATGGAGAAAGAAAAGTTTTCCACGATGAAAAGGTAGTGAGATTTCTAAAAGAATATAATAAAGATAATGACGGCAACTTCGGATGCCATGATGTCAGATTAGAAGATGCACTTAATTCAGATAGAAAAGTTATCATTCAATTCGATTTACATCCAGTGACGAATTTCGAAAATCCCTTCGAAGTCACAAAATCATATTTTTTTGATATTCTTTTGCAAGATAGTGAAATCTTAGAAAATATGAGAAATGGAAAGGTAACATTATTTTTTTATCAAGGATGGGAAGCAGAAAATTTTACCACATCAACATTTCCAAAAGATAAATTTAATGGGTATTATGATTTATTCGATACTATTTTAAAAGAATATAATCTACCACCGTCATCAATCATAATTTTATGTAGTAATTTACTCGGAGAAGCCTATGAGGATAGATATAGAATAAAAGTTATACACGATAGTGCCATCGAACTTGCATCATTTATTTCGTTTCAAAAAATGGGGGGAACATTTACTGGATTTAATAAATATGCTTTAGACTATCCAATAGAAGAGTATATTAAAAATATAAAAAAATGTGAATCTAAATTATTACGAGTAAATAGGACGCCCCACCCAACGAGAGATTGGATGTTATATATTTTACATAAATTAAAATACTTCGAAGAATCTATCGTGGAACATAAATATTTTGATTATAAAAATATAATTTACGATGGAAATTTCTGTAATTCTGGTAAATTATATGGAAAAAAAGATGAATCTTTTTCATTTATTTCAAAGATATTTGATGCCCATTTCGCTGTAAATAATGAACCACACGGAACTATACCAAATTTAGCTATAAAGGAAGAGGATGAAAAAATATTTAATAAAATAGATTCAGATTTACCATATATAGCGAGTAATTTTGAAAAAAATGGTGTATATATAAGTAATACACACCATTCAAATAAAGCCATTCCGTATGATGTATATAAAAAGTCAATTTTTTCTTGGGTGTCTGTTTCACTTCCAGATCACGCAAATATGGTTTTTTTAAATCAATCTACATTCAATCCAGTTTTAAATTATCATCCAATTGTATGGTTTGGCCACAGACATACTATAAAATATTTTAAAAAATATGGATATAAATCTTATGATTGGTTATTTGATGAGAGCTCAGATAACATTGTTGAGGGAGGTAATACCTACACGGAAAATACTTGGAAAAGAATGATTCATAACATTATAGAGGTAAATAAAGTAATGAGTTATGATAGAGACAAGCTTGTAAGTATTATTGAAAATAACAAAGATGATTTGAATCATAATAGAGAATTATTGTGGAAATGTAAAAGTATTAAAAGAATTATAACTAAATTTTATAATATTCTGGAGAATAATTGGAAAGGTATTTGAATGATAAGCCCCATACATCTTAGAAATATACCACCACCTCCTGAAACCCTCAATCATTCAGAATTTTTAGAATTGTTTTGTAAATGGTTAAAACCGGAACGATATTTAGAACTTGGAGTTAGAGGAGGACATTGTTTTAGAAAAGTTGTGCCGCTTTGTAAAGAAGCGATTGGTGTTGATTTAATACCTTGGTCTGAAATTCCTGAGTATTTAAGAAATGTATTTGTTCCAGAAAATATAAAATATTTATCAATGAGTACAGATGAATATTTTGAACAATTAGAAAGTGGTATTATGTTTGATGCTGTATTTATTGATGCAGACCATTCACACGAACAATCATTAAAAGATTTTATGAATGTTAAGGATAGAGTAGTAGAGGATGGGTTTATTTTTTTTCACGACACTTATCCATATGATGAATCGTATATTGATCCACATTTTTCAGATACGGTTTATCTTACAGCTCTTTATATAAAACAAAAGTTTGGTGATGAGTTTGAACAAGTTACTTTGCCGTTTAATCCAGGATTTACTATTTGCAAAAAAATGAGTATAAGTAAGCAACTTATATATAAATGATGAAGAAGTATGATAAAATAGTTATTTTTGCACCAATCGATTTATATTGGTATTGTTTTCCTTTTATTGAGGCATTAAAAGATGTATTTTTACAATTAAATTATGATACTCAATTTTTAGATAACATTGATTATAGATTTGATGCTGGCGTTGAAACATTATTAATTGTAATGGCAAATCCAGAAGATAAAAATACTAAAGAAATTGGTAAAATTAATAATCAAAAAAATATCACAACTGTTATATTTGAAACTGAGGCTAGAATACTTAAAGATAAATCTGAAGTTGAAAAAAAATATAGTGTTTATAATTTAGATTTTATATGGACATACACTCATTTGAATATTGATACTATACAAGATAAAATTGATGTTCCTGTTATATATTTTGCACCAGGATATTCTAAAATTTACGATTATAGATATCATAACTTATATAGAACAGAATATTTTAAAGAACCTATAACATTTTTACATAATAATAATGAAAAAAGATCAAAAATACTGAAGAGATATATGCCAAATATTAAAAATATAGATAATTGTTTTACTTTTGATGATCATGCTTTTAATATTACAAAATATCCTATTCTAATTAATCTTCACCAGGAACCAGCTTCAGGTGAAAGTAAACAAGAAAGAAGTAGAAAAGGATTAGAAACTCTTCGTCTTGCACCATTTTTATCTTCGGGTATTTATGTTATATCAGATCATAGCTATCCAAAAGATGAGAATAGGTATAAAGATTTAGTAACATTCTTGGATATATCAGAAATGAAAGATTATATAGATATTCTATTGAGAGATGATGAAAAGTTGATTCGAAAATCAAAATTAAGGTCTGATATATTTTGTAAAGATTTTGAAATAAAATCACTATTAAAAAATGTTTTGAATGAAATGGATAAATATTAAAGAGTATGGATAAAATTTTATATGATATAGATAATAATCATTTAACAATTAATACTAAGATGTCATTTGGTATTGGTGGATATTATGAGGTTTTATAATGGATGATAATAAAAGAGTAGCAGTTTGTTTTTATGGACAGACACGAACATTTAGTATTATTAATAATGTTTATAGAATTTTAAATAAATTATCTGATAAGTTACAATTTGATTTTTTTGTATCTACTTGGGATGATTTTGAAGATAAAAGTTGTTTTGATTTTTTCACAGATAAAGAATTTATTAATCCAGAAATATGTAAATTTGATAAAAAGGTAGGGACAAATGTTCATCATAACCCAGAACGAGCTTCATATTTAATTACACGAGTTAATATGTTAAAGTTAAATTATGAACTTAATAATAATTTTATTTTTGATTATGTTCTAATGACCATAAGTAATTATGATATCACTAAAGATTTAGATTTATTTTTGAGGAACCTGGAAGAAGTAAGTGATAATCCAACAAAATATCAATTTGATGTGTATGGTGGAGTGGGGGTGGATGAGTCAAAGAAACATTCAGTAGTATCTCCAGATTATATTTTTACTGGTACTTCTTTGGCATTTGATTTGTATTCTAATGGTTGGAAAAGATATTATAAATTAAGTGATATATGGAAAGAACATCATTCTGGTTTACATAATTATCATGGTTATTTATTGAAAAATAGTAATTTGGATGTATATGTTCGTAATGGATTAGCTAATTCATTATTGTTGTTTGATAAAGATAAAGGTAGAGAAGTATGAAACCAATAACATACGCATACTTAGAAACTACAAATTATTGTAATTTAGATTGTAGTTTTTGCAATAGAATAGATGTAATAGGACCACTAAAACATATGAGTTTAGAGGATTGGGATAAGTTATTGGATGGAATAAAACATCACCCAATCAAAGAAGTAAAACTTATGGGTATGGGAGAACCATTATTACATCCACATTTTGATGGAGTGTGTAGAAAATTTAAAGAAGTATTTCCAAAGTGTAAATTAATTGTTGCAACAAATTGTCAATACAATATAAAAGAGGGATTGGAATTTAGAAGAAAGTTTCAAGAGTGTATGAAGTACATTGATATTTTATATTTTTCAATAGATGGTTATAAAGAAAATTATGAAAGAGATAGAGCACCAGCAAAATGGAGTAGATTAATTCAGTTCTTAAAAGATTTTGAAACAATTAATCGTTATGATTGTGATGTGGTTGTGAACTATGTTGTAAATGCTTATAATATAGAAGATATTGAAAAGATAGATAGATTAAGAAAAGAAAATAATTTAGGTATGTTAAGATTAAATATAGCACAGATTTGGGATGAGAATATAAAGATGAGTGATGACATTGCAACATCAGGATATTCACACGAACAATTAAATTATCTTAGAGATAATTGGAGTGAAAACATTATGGGTAAATCTAAATGGGATTTTCCAGATTGTTTTTGGGTAAAAAATGGATTATACACCACAGTCGAGGGTGATGTAAAAATGTGTTGTTTAAATACGGGTACAGAATCATTTGGTAATTTATTTGAAAATTCAATTGATGAGATAAGAATGAATGAAAAATATCAAGAAGTAAAACAGGGATGTGAAACAAATAATCCAACCGACCATTGTAAAAATTGTTCATATAAAGAATTAGTTCCAGTATTAACTCATTTACAAAATGTATAAAAAAAATTATAAATATGTTGTATCAATAGGTTGTAGTTTTTCTGCTGCAATGAAAGATTATTCTGGCGTTTATAATACATATGGAGATTATATAGCAAAATATTTTGATGCAAACTCTATTAATTTATCAAAAAGTGGAACTTCTAATTATAGAATATGTAGAAAATTGTATGATTGGAGTTTAAATAATAAGGAAAATATTAAAGATACTTTATTTTTAATAGGCCTTACTCAAGAATTTAGGATAGAATTTTGGTATGATAAATTAAAAAGGTGGTTTAGGATTAATGCAAGATCACTAATTGAAAAGGAAGATTTATCATGTGATTATCTTGGTGATATTGGACATAATAAAAAAATTAAGTGGAGTTATGAAGATAGATTAAATTTTTTTGATAATTTTTTATCAAATGAATCATATTTAAAATTATCTCAAATACAAATATTAATTGGACTACAAAGTTTTATGGATATTAATGATGCAGATTATTTATTTTTTGATTCGATAAGTCATTTTAGTAATCAAACGGATACGATTACTTATGATTACTTTGAGTCTTTTATAAATAAAGATAGGTTTTATATTGATGATAATAATTTTAATTTTGATCTGTGGACTAAAGATAATGAACTATATTGTCATGATAAATGGCATCCAAACCAAGAAGCTCACCACCTTTGGGGGGAAAAGCTATTAAATTATATAAATAAATGATACTGATATCACATAGAGGAAATTTGAATGGTGCATCTGCGTACGAGAATCATCCTGAATATATACAAGAGGCATTAAATCAAGGGTTTGATGTAGAAATTGATGTATGGTGGATTGATGATACTGGTTTTTGGTTAGGCCACGATAAACCTCAATATCTTGTTGATGAATATTATTTAGAAAATCCAAAATTTTGGTGTCATGCTAAAAATATTGAAGGGTTGTATAAAATGTTATTAAATAAAAATATACATTGTTTTTTTCATCAAGAAGATGATGTGACTTTAACAAGTAAAGGATATATTTGGACATATCCAAATAAACAACTGACAGATAAATCGATTGCCGTATTGCCGAAAGAAAAACCAATTATTGAGGTTGCTGGAATATGTAGCGATTTTTTTAACGATTAACCCATTATATTAATATTTATATATTAAAGAGAAGGTTTTAAATGGATAATAAACATATCAATTGTAATCATAAAAAGGAAAGTTGGTGGAAATCGTATGATGATTGTCATTGCTATCCTGCTCATTTCAAAACAAAATATCCTTTTCAAATAAAATCTTATACAGATATACCTGGTTGGATAAATGATGCAGAATTTATTTATGAGGAAATGGTCAATAACGCAAAAGATGGTGATTATTTTGTCGAAATAGGAGTACTTTTTGGACAATCTACAACACGAATGGCAGAGTTAATAAAACAATCGAATAAAAAGATAAAATTTGATGCAATAGATTTATTTTGGATGATTCCAATGACCATAGAGGCCTATAAAGAATGTGGACATCCTTATCAATTTGTAGAGTATTATAATAGATTCAAAGAATTCACTATTTCACCTGTGGATATATGCAAACATCCACTACGGGATTTAGATTTAGTAGATTTTGTAAATTTTATTACTTGTGATGAAATTTATTCACATAGATTATATGATGATAATTCACTTAATTTTGTATGGATAGATGGAGATCACGGAGATGATGTTGTCTATAATCATCTTAAAAATTATTGGCCAAAACTAAAGAATGGTGCCGTAATTGGTGGTGATGATATTCACTATGAGCCTGTATTACATGATGTGAAAAAATTTACCAAAGAAAAAAATATAAAAGCTTCATTCACCAATAATGGGTTTACAATAACAAAAGGGTAACAAATGATAAAAAATTTAGAACAATATAAAAAGGTAAGAGATGTTGATTTAACTATTGATAATTTAATTGATTTTGAAAGTGATATAGTTAAACATTGGGAAGGTGGAGATATTCATGCCCCAGTACATCTATCAAATGGTAATGAAGAACAAGTGATTGAAGTATTTTCTCGTATTAGTTATGATGATCATATTTTTTCTACTTGGAGGTCACATTATCATGCATTGTGTCATGGTATATCTCCAGAATGGATTAAAAATGAAATATTAGAAGGTAGGTCTATAACTTTATGTAATTTAGACCATAATTTTTATTCATCAGCAATTGTTACTGGTATTATATCCATAGCACTTGGAACTGCCATTGGATTAAAGAGACAAAATTCATCTCAAAAAGTGTGGTGTTTTGTTGGTGATATGACTTTTGAAACTGGTATATTTTATGAGTGTCATAAATATGCACGAAATTTTGATTTACCTTTATATTTTATTGTTGAGGATAATGAAGTTTCTACCCAAACACCAACAATAGCAACTTGGAATAAAAAACGAGATATACCAGATGATGTAATTCATTATAATTATAAATCTAAATATCCACATTATGGGACGGGCAAATGGGTAATATTTTAAATATAATAAATAGTGATGAACACTTTTATAACAAGAATAGAAACGATTACTTTATGAAGTGTTTAACTGGATCATTTTATAGTTCTGATTTACAAGATTTATTTAAAGTAAATTCAACTAATATAGGTAGAGTAGAAAACAAAAAATATATTTATCTTGTTGAATTAATACAAGAAAACGGACTATATTTGGTGTTAAATAATATTCCAAAAAAAGTAAAAGAGTTAGTAAAAAAGGAAAAATGCATAATAATTGTTGGATATGAATCTGAGGGTACATTATCAATAAAATCTTTAAATCATTGGTATAAAAATAATAAAGTTGATTACGATTTATCAAAGGTGTATTTATTATCTGGAGATTTGGTATCAAGTGGTAATGAAACACCAGTCAATATAATAAAGTCTACTCACGTTGTTGATGGTATTTCTTTTGCATTAAATAAATTAAAAGATAATACTATGGAATTAGATGATAATTTTGATTATAGTTTTGTCGTAAAAAAAGTAAGTGATATTGATATTGATTCTAAAAGTAAACATTTTTTAACTTTTATGAGAAATTGTGCGAGACCACATAGAATTGCTTTAGCTTCTTATTATGAGTACAACAACTTGTGGAATAACAACATTAGTTTTTTAAGGGCAGGGTTGGATACAAATCAAGCGGATTTTCCAGAGATATTAGATAAAAAATACTTTTCATCTTACAAAAAAGTTATTGATAAGAAAATTGTAGAACTCGATACTAAACAAATAACAAATAAATCAAATTTTAATGTAATGTTTTCGTCAGAATGGAAATTGTATCAAGAAACATTTTTGAGTGTAGTTTCGGAAACTATTTTTGATTTGGATAATATTTTTATTTCTGAAAAAATAATAAAACCAATTTACAATTTGCATCCATTTATCGTAACTTCATCACCTTTATTTTTGGAAAAGTTAAAAGAATTGGGATTCAAAACATTTAGTCCATTTATTGATGAATCTTATGATTTAGAAAAAAATCATAAAAAAAGAATGACTATGATATTTGACGAACTGGACAAATTTAGAAGTAAATCAAACCAAGAACTAAGAGATTGGTGGATAGATATTTTACCAATATTAGAACACAATCAAAAAACATTACTAAATTTTATTAATACTAAAACAGAAAAAATAAAATTATTGGAGACACTATGTTAACTTACAAAGAAGAATTGATAAAGTCAATGAAGTATTTATCAGAAAAACCAAATACTATTTTTATAGGACAACAAACTGCATTTGCAGGTAATCCAATGTCCACTACAATTTTAGATGTTCCAAAAGATAAAATAATTGAAACTCCGGTGTTTGAAGAAGTTCAAATGGGTATGTCAGTTGGTTTAGGTATGACCAATATGTGTGTTATTACCTTTTATCCAAGATGGGATTTTTTAATTTGTGCTACTAACCAATTGGTTAACCATTTAGATAAATTTAAACATATGACAGGTTATGACTCACACGTTATTATTAGAGTTGGAAAAGGAAGTGATGACCCATTAGACCCCGGTGTTCAACACAAGGCAGACTACACAGAAGGATTAAAAAGTATGTTAGGTGACATTGAAGTAATAAATCTTTATGATAAGTCTAATATTTATGAAACTTATAAAAAGGCATATAAAAATAAAAAACCAATTATATTGGTTGAATATCCAGAGGAGTACGGAAAATGATATTATTTTTAGGTTGCAGTTACACTTGGGGTTCAGGTTTACAATACGAGTATCTTCACAATGAAGAAGGTTGGTCAATCGAAGAAATAAATAAGGTATTACCCTACAACTATCATTTAGAACATTTAAGTTATAATGCCGATCAGTATAGAAAACAAAATAACTGGCCAAATTTAGTTGCAAAAGAAATGAATAAGGCATTTGTTATAGGAACATACACCAATGGTGGTTCTAACTTAACCACCACTTTATATAGCATTGAACATTGTCACAGAACATCCCGGACAAATTCCATTACTACAACAATAGTACAATTTTCTGATTGGTTACGAGACGTGGCTGATGTAAAAATACAACGTTATTTCGGTAATATAAAGGAAATACCGACGCAAAAATGGATAGATAATACTATCTTACATCAAATAGATACTGTTGCAGAAAACCTTGAAAGTTTAGCAATTAGAGATGATCCTAATTTAAAAGATCATAAGTATCCAAAAAATCCTTACCCAAGCTGGATAGGATTATCTTGGAGGGATGATGTGGGAAAATTGTTAAAAAAACATTATCCTAATAATTTTATACCAATAAACTACAAAGGAAGCATTTATGATGGTTTTGAGAGCATTACAGAAAATAATGTTATTCAGAATGATGATAAATTAAGAATATGTGATGTTTTACCTGGTGTAGATGATACACATTTATCATCAAAAGGTTGTAAAGTAATTGCCGATTCAATTACAAGAAAGTTAAAGTCATATGAATAAAAGATTATTTACATTTGGTTGTAGTTTTACAAAATGGTCTTGGCCGACTTGGAACGACTACATTGGGTTAAGTTTTGATGAATACTATAATTTTGCTCTTGGTGGAGCAGATAATAAAAATATTCTATATAAATTTTTACAAGCAGATAAAAAATATAAATTTACATCAGAAGATTGTGTAATGGTTATGTTTACAACTTTCAATAGAATGTCTTATGTTGATAATAATAATTTCTACATATACAACTTAGGTGACATTATTGATGATAATCTAAAAGATCACCCAATGGGAAAAACTTACAATTTCGCAACAGCAGTTTATGATAGTTGTATTGTGATACAATCAATCAAGTCAATATTAGATTCTAAAAATGTTAAATATGAATTTTTACAATCTATGAAACACAATTTTGGTCACGGTAATTTTAAAATGCGTGGAGATGTAAAACAAGAGTTAGATTATTGTTTGAATTTATTTAAATATCCAGTAATGGAAAATTGGTGTTATGAAAACTATGATTTTGAGAAAGAAAAAATAACTTGGCAAGATAATGGTAGTCGAGACGGACATCCACCAATGAAACATAATTTTGATTATGTCAAAGAGTTTTTCCCACAATACATTACAGATAAAGTTATTGAATACTACAATATTAATCAAGAGAAGTTTACTGATGAATCGGAAATGAAACAAGAAAACATATATAGAGGGTTAAAAAAGGAATTTTTGAAAAATGAAAAAATTATTATTAATTAGTAATAATTCTTTAGATAATTTTGATACGATTAAAGGTTTGTCTCTTGAAGAATTAAATCACGAAAAAAATAAACTTGAATTACAAAAAGGTTATTTGTATGATATTTGTTTATATTTAAATGGAGTTGAAATGCCAGATAAAATTACTAAACCAAGACCAAAAACTATCATGGTGTTTGATAAAAAAACAATTAAAATTAGAAATGATTTTGAACAATGGAGTGATGTTAAATATGTTGAACAGTCGGGAGGTTCAGATAAAATAACAAGTACAGTAGTTTTACAAAGTAATATACAAAAGAGTGATGAAATTATAAAGGATTTATTTAATTTTATTCCAATGACTATATTTACTCCAGATATGTGGTATTGTGGTTCAGTTGAATTTAATGCTATATCTCAATACTATAAAGGTAATCACGATACATTTGCACAAGAACAATGGAATGCTTGGTATGAATTTGAAGGTAAACCTCTGATAACAGAAGAACAACGAAGATACTTACCATTTGTAAATTATATAAAAAGATTAGGATTTAATTGTGAGTAAAATAGCGGTGTGTATATCTGGTGAAATGAGATATTGGGAAATTATGAAACACATTTATAAATATTGGGATGTTGATTTCTTTGTATCGACTTGGGATACTACTAATCGAGAGGAAGATAATTACCCATATAAATTTCACGGAAATTCTGATATAAATGATGAGATGTTAGAGATATTCAATCCAAAGGGATATGAATTTTTATCAAGAGAAATAGAAAATAAAATTAAATTTAATATCCCAAAATATTATTATTTAGTTCATAGGGGTAATTTATTAAAAACACAATATGAATTAGACAATGATTTTAAATATGATTGTGTAATAATGACAAGACCTGATGTTTATCATGATAAAAATTTAATTAAAGAAATTTCAACATATAAACTTGATGAATTGGTTCTTTATTCATCAGAGATAACTTACGAAGAAGAATTTTTTGGCATAGGAACTATGGATACTGCAGTTTATGGAACATCATCAACAATGGATATATTTTCTTCGATATATAATCATTTATATTTGAGTGATGATTACAATATGTTACCTATAGGACATTCTTTAATTCCACATTATTTAAAGTATATAGGTTTGAGTAATGATTCGGGGATTGCTCAAAATGTAATTAATAAAGTTAGAAATCCTCAAGAGTATAAAAAATTACTAAAAAGGGCAAACGTATGATATTTATTAATGAGTCGTAACCAATTAAAGGAGAAAAAAATGGCACTTGAAAATTTAATAAGTGAAGGTATTGTAACTGAAGCAGGGATAGGAAATAAAGGAGAATTATGCTGTGAT
>Ga0233435_1000607_pt1 | contig 40727 bp, 32 predicted proteins | sample SI_122_August201_3_FD_182735 | JGI IMG/M metagenome (GOLD analysis project Ga0233435, IMG submission 182735) | Seawater microbial communities from Saanich Inlet, British Columbia, Canada - SI_122_August2016_135_MG | ecosystem: Environmental > Aquatic > Marine > Inlet | place: Canada: British...
GTGATGAGATATTAAAGGTGTATAAAAACCACGTAGGCTCAACCGATATCGTACCAAAGATGTTTAGGCAATTGAGAAATGATCGTCGGGATCTTACGGGTTATACACGAGAGGCGAACAATGAAATCAGTCAACAGTTTCCACGTTTACCGAACCCTGAATTAAGTCTTTATGTGTTTCCACATTTCAGTCGAAAAGGTCATCCAGTACCAGGCTATAGCTCAGCATTTTTGATGTATGAAAGGGATGAATATGCGTTACCAGGGGAGCTCGTGCAATGATCAACTTCACCGGAATGTCTTCTTTGATCCGAAAAGATTTGAGTATGTCTGATGACTATATCGTGTTGAAAAATACCTGCCTGGCTTTTTCAAATGGATTGCATTATTTATGCGTTAGCATGTATGACCTTAAAGCTTCATTCAATCGTGTTTGCCAGCCTTTGCCTTTTGCCTTGAAAAAGGTAATGACATCTTCATCCAGGCGCACAGTCGTCGATATCTTGGGGTTAGATATCTTAGGTCTACCTCTAACTAATTTTTTTAATGACTCAGGTAAGTCAGCTTGTTCAAATGGTTTGAACTGTACCAGTTCCTCATCGGTCAAGTTTGTACCATCTTCAATGGCTTGTTTTGTAATTTCGACATCTTCTTCATCAGAAGGCCAAATAGTATCTGGTTTAAGTTTCGGCATAATATCTAATCTCTCGTTTATTGGCTTTTCGAAGGCTAATTACACGAAGTGTATCCACTCTAAGTGTGTAAGTAATAGAGTAGAGCCGCTTTCCGATGTATCCGAGCGCATTAAAACGAAGCTCTCCGTATTGCTTTCGATTATCTATCCGTATAACAGCGGTTTCAAGCTCAAATTCAGTCGCCAGTTCAAAAGTAAGGCCTCTGTCTTCAATATTCTTCCGGCTTTTTACCGGATCAAACTCAATTTTTATCATCTTTATTGTAGTTACAAATACTCTTTCTTACAACCATTTATTGTAGTAACAATAAATGATCTTTTAGTTTGTAGGTTTAAAAAACAGGGATATTTTGATGCCTGACACTCAACATAATAGTTTTGTGATGACTGATACTACAAACGGTACAAGATTAAAAGATTTCGTACAACAGTTATTAGGAATATTGCCTTCAGATGGTAGTACGCCTCTAACAGCTGAAGACTATGAAGCCGTCTACAAAGAGCCACCTTCCTTTAGCAAATACTTGCCATTCAAAGATTACGATAAGGAACAACAAGTTTTTATGATGGATGATGGACTGAGTGTCGGAGCAGTATTTGAACTGACACCTATTGATGTAGAAGGTCAGTCACAAAAGGTTCTGGAAATTATTGAGTCAGGCATTCAGCAGGCTTTACAACGTCTGCCCGGTGACCGGGATTACCCGTTTATCGTACAGACTTATCTAAATGACGAACCAATTACAGATCTGGTCGATAATCTTAAAGCCTATGCGACGGATGAAGCTAAAGCCACTAAACATCACGATTTGTGGATGAATATAATGACAGAGCATCTTCAACACCTGGCTAAAGAAGATGGCCTGTTTCGTGATGATGTGGCTCAGTTCAACTGGAATGGGCAGTACCGTAAAGTCCGTTGTGTTATCTATCGTAAGTGCAACAAATCAAACTACTTGACCAAGTCTGGTCTGCCTATTCCAGGACGGGGTACACCGGCTACAGACTTAAACGATGCCGTAGAATCATTCATCAGTGCCTTGCGTCAAATTGGTATTGAGTCAAGGCGTTATGCATCGGCAGACTTATACAACTGGTTACTACCCTGGTTCTCTCCAAACCCCGACAGCTTCGATTCGCCTCAGGACTATCTTAAAGCGCGCCCATTTCCCAATGACGAATTATGTATCGGTATCGGTGCGGATTTATCTGAAATGTTATTCACGGGTTACCCTGAATCGGATAAAGAAAATGGAATATGGGAATTTCATGGTATGCCACATCGATTGATAGCTTTGCAGGCCATTGATAACCCTCCAACTACAGGTATCTTAACCGCCGAAATACAGACTCATGCAGGTTCAACTGCTTCAATGTGGGATCTACTGCCGAAAGGGTCAACCTTCGTGACAACCATTGTGGTGGCCTCACAAAATGTTGTCGAAAAACATTGTAATAACATTATTGAATCTGCAGGGCAGGGTAGTCCTGCCGCTAAACAAGCTGCTAAACAGGCACATAGTGCGTTAGATAACATGGCAAGCGGTCATGGCCTCTATCCAACATTTTCAGGTGTATATATTCGAGCCAAAACAGATGTGGAACTGGCACGAAAAGCACGACAGGCAGTGACTATTCTCTCTGCCTCCAAATTTAACCCAATAGAGCCCAAGTTTGATCCGACAGCTCTGGATAATTACTTGCGGCATCTCCCAATGGCATTTGATTATCAACTTGATCAACGCCAGGGCAAGAGTACGCGGCTTACCTATACGAATCACCTGGCCTGTTACTTACCCTTGTATGGTCGTGGCCGAGGAACAGGTAACCCTGGCAATTTGTTTTTTAATCGGATTGGTGAACCGATGTTATTTGACCCGGTTAAAGATAAAACCCGTGTCGCACACGGTTTGATCTTCGGACCTACGGGAGCTGGTAAATCGGCGTTAATAAATTACCTGGTATTGCACGACATGGCCATGGTGAAGCAACGACTCTTTATCATTGAAAAAGGTAATAGCTTTGGATTAACCGGAAAGTACCTGGAATCCACGGGCTTCACGACCAATATGGTCAAATTCGGTACGACTTCTGATATTTCATTACCGCCTTATGCCAAAGCTTTTGAAGCCCTGAAGCAAGCTGAAGTCAATGAAGAGGCGATGGAAGCTGCATTAAATGTATCCGTCGATATCAAGTTTGATAAGCAGGGTGGTCTTGACGAAGATGATGACGAACAGGAAGAAAGAGATTACCTGGGAGAAATGGAGCTGCTAACTCGATTAATGATTACCGGTGCAGACCCAAAGAAAGAAGATGATATCGAGCAGCCTGATAAATTATTAATACGACGAGCCATACTTGATGCCACACGTGAAGCTCGCGATATGGATAAAGGGTTTGTCATTATCAGTGATGTCGTCAGGCAATTTAAAACCTATTCCACCAGTGTAGAGTTAACGAGCAAGCGAAAAGATAAAATCATACATTTAGCCGAGTCATTGGAGTACTGGACACAGGGTCTGCATGGTCGTTTTTTTAATAGACCGGGCAGTCAGTGGCCAGAGGTTGATGTCACTATATTAGACATGGGTATTCTGACCAGTGAGCAATATCAGGACATGCTGGCCGTGACGATTATATCGCTGATTAATACCATTACCGATATCGGTGAAAAATATCAAAACACGGGTCGTCAGACTCATGTCTATACGGATGAAGGTCACGTTATAACCACTAATCCTACGCTGGTTAAACCGTTCGTATTCGGAGCCAAAACTTGGCGTAAATTGAATATCTGGTTACGTCAGGGAACGCAACAACTTAAAGACTATCCGAAAGAAGCAGAAAAAATGCTGGATCTGTCGGAATGGTGGTATTTGATCAATACCACTGAAAACGAAGTGGCTGAATTAGAACGTTTTAAGACACTCACCGAAGATGAAAAACATCTGATGTGCAGCACTCGTAAAGAAGCCAAAAAATACACCGAAGGTGTCATTCTATCACCCAGACTCAAATCGATATTTCGTGTCGTCATGCCAGCCCTTCCTCTGGTACTGGCAGGAACCGATGGTGATGAGAAATTAGCCCGACGCAAAATCATGCAGGAGAAAAACCTCAGTGAATTAGAAGCCTGTTTTTATATTGCCGATCAAATCAAGCAAAAGAGGGCTGAGTCATGAAAATGGCATTAATTTTTGTGCTGATATTAATTCAAAGCTTATCGGTTACTAATGCCGGAGAAGCCATTACCAAAATGACTTACCTGGGAACCAATAAGAAAACGATTTTAAATCCTGAAGCAGCTAAAGATCATCAATTTGAAATTGAAGTCTTCAACCTTGATGAGCTGAGTAATATTGAAGCAAAAGTCACAAACAACCTGCCCAAAGATCCAGTAGAAGCTGAACGAATAGCTGATGAAAGAATGGGAAGTCTGGATAAATCCAAAGCCATGAAGTTATTTAAAGGCGTGGTTTTATTGATTGAATGGGATATTAAAAAACTACCTGCATTCGTATTTGGCGAAGGCCAATACGTGATTTATGGCGTGACCGATACGGCTACAGCCATTAACCGTTTTGTTAATAGCCGGAAAAGGTAGTGAGGATAACAATATGAAAATATTTTTAGTCAATTTTATCTGCTTCGTCACATTCAGTTCAACAAATCTCTTAGCAGATGGTGGTGATTTTAATTTTGGTCCGCCACCTAACCCCTTACATTTTGAGGTTGATACTAACCCTGCTAATTTCACTGAACCAGCCGAAATGGCCGATAGTGATAGTCAAACGTTTAAACTACAAGATCTAATCGGAACATCCATCAATGGAATGTTGGACGAAGATTGTGGGGGTTACTGTGTGACCGGTGTATGCGCTCATTGGAAGTGGGGGTTTAGCCTGAGTAGAGGAGCTTACATATACACCATAGTTTCACCCCGAATTCAACATGCATTGCCCGAGCTATTGATATCTGCTTACGACGAAGTGGGTGAAGAACCGCTTAAAGAATGGAGGGATTCGTTTGGAGCGATAATTTCAACGGCCAATACCGGAGCAGGTAGTTTACTTGGTTTGGTCGGAGGCTTACAGGGAGGGCGCGCAGATCCATTAAGGCAGGGACAGCACCAAACTATATCTTTTAAAGAGGTGGATATAGTAGGACATCCCTTGGCTTTATTGCCTGATTTGATTAATGAAGGAGCAAGTCCATCGTTTAGTGGTTATAAAGTTCCTGAATACGGCAGTGATTCAAAGGTGGAACCTGCTGAAGTAGACAATGACACTCAAGATAAGCTTGATGATTCTGGCTTTGGATTTGATACCAGTAAAATAAAAATACCAACCATGGAGGAAGTCGTCAATACGATAAAACGAAAACTTATAGCAGCTATTCAAGCTTTTGAAATCATTCAACAGATTGAAGAAGTTTTATCGACTGTGCAGACGATAAAAAACATTAAGAAAGATGTTAATACCATAATGGATGGGTTTGAGGCTACATCCATGACAGCTATTGCTTCTTCTGGATGGGGGAATCTCGCAAGACCTCGATTTAGAGCACCCAATCTATTCTGCCCCACCAATATAAAACCGTTTCAGCCTTATTACTTATCGTTTGCAGATGCTTTCTGGTGGCGTAGTGGCTATCCATTAACCGATGGCCCGATCAGTGGTACTGATCATAGTAAAACGATTATTAACCCATTGAGTAAAGATACTCTGCAAAAAGTTAATACAACGGCAGAAGTTTTAACAAAAGAAATCTGGGGGAATATGTATCCAAGGGATGGCTCTATTAACCAAAGTCATGACGCCAAAACAGCCAGTGTACTTGCCTGGCGTGGGCTTGATATCTTAAAAACAGCAGTTAAACCGGGTTATCGTGTTGGTGTTGAATTACCGCATTCAATTGAAGGTGGTAAATGGCAAATGATATTCCCACAGGTTAAAAGTTGCAGAGCAGATCCTTATTATCCGCAAGGTAAAGACTTGAAAATTGACAGTCTAAAACCCAGTGGTTACGGAGGCTACGCCTGGAATTACTACAAAACTTATGAATGTTGTTCAAATACCCGAGGAAATAAGATTGGTGAATTAGCCCTGCCTAAAGTTTGTCTGTCACTGGGCAATATTATGGCGGGAATTGAAGAAGACCGTGCTGCTTATGAGCGATACCTGGAAGAGCAGGAAAATGATTATTTTGGATAAGGTTTTAAAGATTTCCTCAAACACCGGTAGTAGGTTAACGAAGATGAAAAGAGTGATAAATCAACAGGCTCAAAAACTTAACGTAGCCATATTGGTGTTTTTAGTAAGTTCATTTTGCATAGGATCAGCATTTGCTCAAGACCCAACTTTACCCAATGTAGATGATGGGACGCATATGCTTTTTTACAAACTAGGTGGTGGCCGAGTCGTGCCTGCACCAGGGTCAGGTTTTGTGACTCATCGTGTGACTGCACGATTTAAAGGAGGCTTTGGTTATTCCTGTGGTGAATTTGATTTTCAAAACAATGTTGCTGAAATGATCAATCAAATTGAAACAAGGGTCAGGGAAATACCCATGCAACTGCAAAATGCAATATCCGCTGCGGTGGCTGGTTTACCGGGTTATTTAATGCAGAAGATTAACCCGAATCTTTATAACATTGTCACTAAAAGTCTTGATGAAACCGCAGAGCTGTTTCGGTTTTCTTACAAGACCTGTGAACAGATGGAAGTAGAGATGCGGCAGGGTAAAAACCCATACGATGGTTTTATGACAGCGGTGGTTGCTAATAAATGGAAAATAGGAGCCGAAGGGGGTGACAATATTGCGGATACTAAAGATGAAATTGCCGATGATCCTACAGGCCCCATTGAATGGTTAGGGGGTAATGAATACGGCACTGTTCAACGACCTATTCAAATTAATCATGATCTGGTGATGGCTGGTTACAACATCATGTTAGGTCGAACCGGAGACGTATCAACTGACGCGATACCCGTGGGTGCTTTGGCGCAACAACCCATAGTACAAATCTGGGCACGACCTTCTGATGCCGGAATCTGGGTACAGGATGTAGTAGGAGACATGATTATTATAACTACAGAGGATGAACCTGTTCCTCAATCAATTTCTGGAGAAGGTCTAAGACCGGTAGTATCAGATCTAGAGCCTCTGATTCGAAATGCATTAGATGAAGCGATCAATATCTATGATTTTGAAGCAATAAACCGGTTTACCAGTCTTACACTTTCTAATGGTCTGGTTGAAGGGTTAAGAGCTATGCCACTCGGTGAGCGGTTAGTTTTTGTAGAACGTCTGGTGAGTGAAATGGCGGTCAATGAAGCCTACGAACGGGTAACACTTATTCGACAAATGTTATTAATGGGACTCAATCATCCAGATAACGTGGCAGCAAATATATCAGATAAAACGGAAGAATATATTCGCAGTAAAACGTTTCCGGATTTTGATATTTCAGTCAATGAAATCTATGAAACACTGGCGTTGAAGCGTACAACCGTTAACTCAACAGCATTAGCCATTATTAATCAACACAATGCCCGACAGTCAAGTGGTATTGCCGCAGAAACCGGTATCGTAACTGAAGAACCTACGCTGTTAGATGGCGGCATACCAACCAATTGAAAGCCCTTCGCATGAATTCAGAAATAAATAATGCCACTTCTAACTCCCTGGCTAAACGTGCCATGCGAGGTTTATTGTTTGTCGTTGGCGTTCTAATCATTTTATTCATTATGTCGAGTCTTGGATTATTCATGGTAGAGACAATGTCGGGAGATCAGTTAAAAAGAGTCAATGAATCAATACGCTCTTTTGGCTTTTGGACGCAATTCATTCGATGGACGTTATACCTGCTGTTATTTATCTATTGGCAATCAATTATTGTTTTCTTGGGTAGGGCTAGGCACTGGGATGAAGTCATTATCGGGAGGGCAAAGATGAGCAGAAAATCAACATTATTCATCCTACTTGCAGTGGAATTGTTTTTGATACAGAGCATTCACATCTCGCTTTATTCGTTATTAATTAGGCAATACTGATGAGGAAGTTCTAGTGAATGTCGGATCCTTATTAGAAATCTACACCACCATGTTCGGATGGTCGATCTATGGATCGATGTATGATTTATTCAGTGCCTCAGGATTACTGCTATTCCCGTTTATTTTGATGATCATAAAAAACTGGAAAGAACCCTTACAGTCCCAGAATGATAAAGCGGCATCATTAGTCTCACAGTCAAGAGTCAATTTTGATGCTCTGGCCATGCTGGCAGTTTTTATGATAGCAGTCGTACCGACATCAAAACTTGATTTGAATGAAGTGCGTTATCGAGTCGCGTGTACGAACCAGGTTGGAGGTACCGATGTTTTTACTAATGTGGTCGGGAATAATACAGGGTCGACTTACGATGCTCATTTAGCAGCAATCAATAATGTATCGATACCGGTGTTATGGTGGTTAACATTATCCGTCGGTTCAGGTGTTAATGCCGCCATCTCAACATCCTTTACCTGTTTTGAAGATATTAAAGGTCTGGATATGCAGCTACGTAACCTGACGATTAAAGATCAGGGGTTACGGCAGGAGTACATGCGTTTTGCTAACGAATGTTACTTACCATCCAAATCAAAATACACTGAAGCCATGCGAGGTGGACAACATTATAATCATGTAGCCAGACAAACATGGCCTAATTTCTTAATATCAAGAAATGTCGATACAGGTGGTGTCAGGAGTCCTGAACACGATGACTGGATGTTTATAGGCTCACACTATTATCTGGAAACATCTGGCTTTTACAAAGAGCATGACAAAAGGCTTTGCAATAATTTCTTTGGGGGTTGCGGGTTTCAGGCTAAAAGTGGTGTTTATAACTGGCCTGTTAACCAGGCAAGAGACTTCTATCCAGACGAATTGATCAATAATCCAGACCCGAATAAACCACTCTACGGCAAACCATACTGTGATGAATGGTGGGAGGATGGAGCACGGGGACTAAAAGGTAAACTATTAAAGTCGATTGAAGCTTCCAAAGATTATATGGCGTACACACCATCATTACCGAATGAAACACTCACACAAAAAGTAATCAGGCTGTCTACTAATGCATTTACAGCAGTGGGTAATGCTGCGGCAAGGTACACATTTACCGATGAACAACTTGAAGACTTGGTCATCAACAACTATGTCGCACAAGACCCACCTTCGTTCTCTGCTGATAAAGGTGGTCTTTTTGGAGCCAACGATTTTGTCGATACCAGAACAGACTCATCAGCACAGGCGGGCGAGAAAGGTGCTGCAGCCCTGGCAGCAATAGGTGGTGGGGCTTTATTATTAAAAACAGGTGTTGCTAGCAAAGTATTTAATGCCGCAAAAGGTGCAGCAGCGTCAAGTACATTCAGTAGCCAACTCATTGATTTCTACACCAATATGTTCATTGCAAAACAGGCAGCTCCCATGGTTCAGGCAGTTATTTTAATGATGATTTATATGCTATTGCTGATTTACATGATCATGTCCAACTATGATATTGATTCCACAATTCAAATGATTTTTATCATGTTGGCCATTCAGTTCTTCACCACCATATGGAACTTTGCCGATTACCTGGATGCACAATTATTTGTTTCGATGCATCCAGATGCCACCATGCTGGGTAGTACCTACAACATGGGCGCTAATCGTTTAATTCTGGATATTGTACTCACACTTTTTTATGTCGTAGCACCATTTTTATTGTTGTGGATTATGAATATGGCGGGTGTGAAGGTTTCTGGAGCAGCAAACGCATTTGGAAGCTTGGGTCGAGCAGGAAGATCTACGGGTGCGAGTACGGGTATAAAATCAATGAAATCAGAAATGAAGCAATAAATTTCATTAATCATAAATGATAAATAATGTACCGTTTTCCATATCGTCTATCATCTGGTTTACTTTTGTAAATAGAATTATAAAATTCACGTTTTTCTTTAATTTGGATACATAGTATTTTGTGGCTAAGGTGACAGACCTCACTTAGAAAATCACGACGCACCTGTAATCTAACCCCAAAGGAAAGTTTTTCCCGAGTATATGATTCATCCTGGTACCCCTCTTGCCATGTTTCGAACTTGGCGATAACTTCTTCGCCTCTAGTGAGGTCAAACTCTTTGAATGAAAGGTTAAATTTATCAATTATAGATGATGCAAGTGTGCAGACATCCCAGTATCCAAGAAAAGAGGTTGGATTTTGATGTTCAGCAACTAATGGAATGCAGTCATCACTGGCATGTGAGGTATTACGCCTAGATGTCAGTACATTACGGGCTTGTTCCAAAGTTACAGCCATCATCGATGCAGGCATGATTTCTTCCGTCACGAGGTCAAGGACATCCAGTTCGTACAACCCGCCGTAAACCTGCATGGGGATCAGTGTTGCTTTCAGTGATATCTCTTGTCTATAGGGTACGTTGAACTTTTCATCATGAGCCAGTATCCGTTTTTCAAATACAGTGATCCAATCGGAGTCCTGTTTCTTAGCACCGGTATTTCCAACCTGGAATGATTCGATTGCATCAAGTTCTTTAAACCATGCATTCTTATCATTAACACAAAGCGGCTCAATATCCGAGGGACGAGTCGTTACCCCTTTAATCAGATATTCTGGATCAACAATTTGTGAAGTTTGCCAGAGCCAATGAGCTTGGTCATGACTCAGTTTTAACTTCTCAACCGCTTCATTAAGGATGTTCCAGAGTACCTCTGTGGCTTGTTCCTGGAATTCGGTTGTGATCCAGACAACAGGCCAGCCCTGTGGGTGTACATGTCCGTACCAGTCACCTTTGATACGTGAACGCTCTTCATCCATAGACCAGTTCTGAGCATAAAGGCATTCTTCAATGGCGGACACGAGACTTCCGGGTCGTACTTTCAAAACTCTCTCAGTCAGGCTCACCTGGTCAAAAAAATCAAATAGAGTGTGTCGCTTGAGGAAGGACAAGAAGGTGGCGCTTGGACTCGATGACATCCTATAGGTTGAGTGAGATATTATGGCCGAGTACTGCCTCTCAATACGCTGCACTGAAGTGACAACGGAAGTTTCTAGTGGCAAAGATTCGCTCACATATCGAAGAATGTGCAATACCGATTGACGGCAGAAGAAGTTCTCAAGGTCAAGGAGTTTGATAAGTGCTTTTTGATGCTTAACCAGCAGGTCGGGATTATGAGTTGCAAGTGTAAGAAGAATCATCAGTAAGCGACGGAGAATCCGTCCTGAAGCCGACAGAGTTTTACTTACTATCACAGGAATTGTATTCTCTGGCCGAGCAACCGCCAATCTCACCAGCGCCCTGATCAGTCTCTTGCTGTGATCTATTTCTGGTGTGTTAAGTTCTTCAATGGAAAACTGGAGAATGAGTTGATTCTCATCGAAAGATGAACCGGCATAGTTTTTTAACCATGCGTAATCACTGCCCTCAGGTAACTGGGAAAACATACTTTCGCAATGGGTCAGAAAATCATTGAAGACAGCTTCGAGCATATGCGATTCATTGAGAATGTTCAATCCAGCAGCCGCAACGGGTGGCGTATCATATCCACCAGTGGACGCGCTACATGATTCGTAACACTCCTTTAACAAGCTTATATTTGCAACTGCCCTATCTTTTTCAGCTATAGCCGCAAAATATTTACTGTTATTTTTCCAACGAGACCAGCCTCCATAGCTGGCATAAGCAAGACCTAAGCATGCTATTGAATTATCCTGATCACCAAACTCAATAAAACGCTCTGCTAGACTCTCAATGGCACTCTGGTTTTGCCAGCGCCCCTGAGACTCAATGTAATCCTTGATTGTGATCAATTCACTTAAAGAACATGCTTTGGTAATATGGTACTGTAAGGTTGTATCAACCATGTCTCTTTCGTTGTAATACTCATTCTGGGATTTTAGCTTCTCAAGTGTTGCAAGGAACTCAGAAAATGATTCCCTACACTTCTCGGCTATACTTTCTATTGTTATCTTTTCACCATTCAACATGAAAGTTGATGACAAGTGTTCACTTGTTGCTGTATCAATTTTGCTTTCAGCATCTGATGCGAGAGGCATGGAAAGCTCTTCTCTGAGGTGGTCTGGCCAATGCCTTGGAGTAATCTCCGTCAGTACAAAATTTCTGAAGCGATCCTCAAAATCACTTAGGATATCCTTTGAACAGGATTCACGAACAAGATCTACTATATGTTGCCGAGTTCCGATAATTTGCTTTGGGTGCCGACCATCCTCACTATAGTGATTCGTAAATGACTCACTAAGACACCACAGGTATTCTGGGTCACTTTTCTCAGCACTTAGAATATATTCCTCCAAGCAATCCTGCATAACCCATCTTGCAGTCGACTGAGAGAAATGCTTGAGCAAGTCAAATGCCGCTTGGCGATTAACCGCAAGAACCGCCGAGAATACTTTTCCTGTGAACCACTTTGTTTCTCGATCATCAGTTAGATGATGCATCCAATCTACCATCCACAGAATACGTGCACATCTCTCAAGTGCCATATCAGGCTCACGCTGATTCACCAGTCTCAAGACATCAATTAGGAGTAGTAGGGTGGTATCCTTGTGGTAGCCATAGATGAGTGAGGAGCGAATTCCGTAGTGGAGCCATTTCCCCGCTTCTTCTCGCATACCGCACTTAGCCATAATTGCAGTAAGCCACATAAAGTGATCTGACCTGCAACCACCTTTTAGCATGGTTGTTTGTTCATAAGTGGCAGCGCAGCTGCTTAGAATATTAGTAAGCCTGGAACTTACCTTAGAATTTATCGCAAGAGTTTCCCACAGCCTCAATTCAAAATCATAGTCCTGCCGTGATTCTGAAATTCCGAAGTGTGTGTTCCATAGAATAGAGTCGCGAAGTAAAGCTAAGCTCTCAATCCATACATCCAGTCGTTCTGGAAAGTGCTTCTGTATTTCTTCTGTCATTAAACCGATGGTAAAGGGTAAAATATCTCTAATAAGATCGATCGAATCGCAAATCCTTTCACCATCGCCCTGCTTGGCATTCACAAGCATATCGATACTTTCACACGCCTCCTCAAACCAGTCATGCGCTTCAGACCGGAGTGATCGACCAATGCAATGACATATTTTTAGAAGATATCGAAGAGTAGAGTTCCATAGCGACTGTCTTGTACCTACAACCGTACAAAGGTTTACAAGGGATGATTCATTATTCTCATAACCCAAGACAATAAATGAGTAAGCATAATCCCAGAATACAGGATCACTCCTTGATAAATAGTCAGGACAATTTATCTTCGGAGCTTCGATATGTCCTGCAATAGCCGTCACCTCGGAGACAGGCATACCTGCTTTAGCCGCATAGAAAGCCAATTCTATATTGCTAGTGGGGTTTTCCTGCCCTATATACTCAATCACAGTAGTTCGTAGGTCTTCAAGAAGGTCATGGTGTGCCAATGCACGGATCAACAAATACAGCACAAGGTTATTAGGGAAAATTTTTCTCACACGTTTGAGCCTAATCCACTTGTCGGTAAGCCTGAAACGAACCAGTGCATCGATATATGCAGCCAAATGTGGTGCATATCCCGGTGCATAAGTGTCCGTCCTCTCCAGAATACCGGGGGCGAATTCAAACTGAGAAAGCCACATCAGTGGACGTGCTTGTTTCTCCGCGTAAACACCCAAACAACGGGAAATACCGACAACCTGTGACCGGATCTCATCTCCTCCGTCTGACTGAATTCCCTGGAACTCATCAGTGAATAGATCAAATAATTTCCTTCCTAGCTCCAGTTTATTTTCACCTGCTAGAGCAAACATAACAGCTAGTGAGGTACTACTATCAACCATCCAACGATTTCCCTCGGACGAATAAGCAAAAGAGATCACATCCTGCTCGCGACCCAGAGCAAGAAGGGCATCTGCAAGGAGAGCTCGATCAAGATTGTATTCAAGACGCTCCCCTGTTCGATATTTCAATGAGCCAAGTCGACTGAGTTGAACGACATCTCGTAGTTTAAATGCTGATTCGACCGCCCAGTGTATAGCGTCTAAAATCTCATTGGATGGACGACAGTGAAGAAGAGCGCTATCAACAAAATCAGCTGTTACTTCATTAATAATGTATGAGTAATCCTCTACGTCATAGCAATATTCAAAGACATGCTCAGACCATCTAGGAGAGCCCTTCCCTGACTTCAGAAATGATGTAATATTCCTTCTTATCTCAAGTATCCAGTCCTCATACAATTGACTGATTACGAACTCACGAAAGCTGTTGTGAAATACTGAAAGCCTATCATCAGAGTCACGTAGAAGGTGGCTCATGCACTTGTAGGCATCTTCAAACTGAGGCCTGTTGAGAGACAGTTGGATACTGTGAAATTCGTCTCTATGTACTGTAAATCGCAAACATGCCATGACTGCACATAGGTGCCTTGCATCAGCCATTCCTACTCGGTCAAATTCTTCCCAAAGAAGTCCATAGTAATTACGTATATCTCCACCTGTTGCTGGAGCAAGGGAATTAATAGCATCTAATACTGTGTCACTCGATAAAATCAATTCTGCTACATACTGCAAATATAGTGGAAGACCTTCACAGCTCTTATATATCTCAACAATGTCAGCTTTTGATAGGCCAGATATGCCTCGCTTATTCTCCAGGTAGTCTTGTGTCTCTGATTTTGAGAACAGTGGCATCTGTATATGGGTTTCAGGGCAATCTCTTGTTCGCTTAAGGAAGTGAGGCCATCTATGTAGCTCCTGAGAACCAATAACTATGGCAACTCCTTTAGGTACATCTGATGGCAGAGCAGAAATCACAGTATCTCTAATTTCAGACTCAAGGCGTTCAGCATGATCCAGTCCATCTAAAAAAATTATGAACTGCCGACCTTGCTCGACAAAATACTCAGCCAACACTCTCAAGCACTTATAAAAGTTTCGCTCACTGTGGTCAAATCGTCGTTTTAGAACGTCGGGATATCGTCTGTGGAACTCATTCAATAAATTTGTGCGTAGACTTTCAGCCTGTAAACGCATCTTTTGAGCATTGTCGTTTACACCAACGAAGCAGTAATAACTGAAGACCTCATGCTCAGAATGGTTAAGTGTGTCAAAGTATCTTGTTAATGATGTTGACTTGCCGCTTCCGGGCAGGCCAGTGACTATGAGGTACCCACCATTAATACGTGGTAATACTTTATCCAGTTTATTTGAAAGGGACTTCTGCTCCACAAATTGGTCTTGGTTAACTGGAAATACTTGTGGAGTAAGCAATTTGCTTTGGAGTCGTTGCAGGAGTTTATCAATAGCTTCGGTGGTAATCGCATCTCTGGAGAAAATTGCATTACGTTTAATGCTGTCTTTGAGATCCAGAAAAATAGTATCATCAGAGAGTCCTAATTCATTTTCAAGAAGAACTGTTCGGATATATTGTTCAAGCTCTGCCAGTGCCGGTTGCCGAACACGGAACTGAAAGTCTGACAAGAATTGGCTGAAAAGGTTTTTATCAAGTCCTGAAGCAGTTGCTAGTTTCGAGAGCAGTTCCTTGGCCTTGCCACGTTTGCGGTTTTCAATAACCATCGTTGTGAAGGCCCCGTTCTGGGTCACGAGGTCCACTAAATCTGCATTAAGAGCTCGGTTCGAGCAGAGACACGCGGTCAGACTATAGTCAGGAAATCTTTCCCGCATAGTATTCCAGCTATCCGAAAATTTCTTCAAGCTGACAGGACTTTTGGGATCAATAAAATCACTCGACTCATAAACATCAAGCGGGTTCACAGCATACTTGACTTGATAGGCAATAATTTCTGTACCACGAAATAGAACAATGTCATCTAGGTTGCCTGACTTTTCGTATTCAAGGAAGATTTGGAATGATGTGCGTTCAATGTAGTTCTCTAGCACAAGTCGAAGAGCTGTTAGATCTTGATATTCGTCCCCCTTTCTGCGAGAACTTCCACGTTTACCTACTTCAACTTCAGCCATTACAGTGTAACCGCTTTCTTTTCATAGTAATTTCTATCTAACAAAGAGCAGGAATAACTGGTAAATAACTTTTTTATAATAGTTGCAGAGGCTATCAATTTCTTTGGTCTCTATTATTATCCAAGGTCTGTATTTGAGACATAAAGCTAAGACTTACTTCTTATCTTGCCAATGTACACACAAGAAGCAACAGAATAAATACTGCTTTCAAATTGTGCGATTTCATATTTAAAATCGCATACTTTCGGAATCCACTTTGGAAGTACCGTAACAATAGAACCTTCTGGAATACTCTTAAATAACGATGGAATATCCACACCTTTTTTAACCATCTTATGTGCCAACCAATATGACATATCAGCATAGGTATTTACTGAAGTTAGAAGTATTGCTGAAAATAAAATTATTTTTAACGATCTTTTCATAGTATTTTCCGCTTATGTAAAAATTCCGTCTGCTTCATCAGCAGCCAATCTACTAATTTGTTCATCATCTTCCCTCTGTTGATTTAATTCATTTTGTTTAAGTTCATCTATTAAATTTCCCGTATATTTATTGCATTTCGGTCTGGTATTAACATTTTCCCCAAAAAGAAACTTTTTATTCTGACTAATACTAAGCACAACAAAATAAACTAGTCCCATTGGGATCATTGATAGCAAATTATTGTTATAGCCATTAGCAGTATCAACAAACTGTATAATTTCCTGTTGCCGAGATGCATATTCAGGTAACAGGTAAAGCATTTCACCTGCCATGCTGAATACAGCAATAATCAATGTTATAAAAAGTGGTATTAGTCCCAGGAGAGCAGTACGTATTTTCCATTTCTTTGGGATTAGTGTTTTCTTAACTATTTCAACTAACAATAACGCTACGATTATAAAAACGTAAAATAGGGCAGGTGTAAATAGCCAGGGTGCATGTTCAAGATTCATAGTTCACTCCATATAATTATTCTTTCCTCATTTATAATAATGATACTTTAAATTTGTAGAACTACCAGATCAAAAATCATCTTCTACGCACCTAATTATAGCGCTTCACTCATTAATACAGGGTTAATAAGTTAAAAGCTCATCTTTACATATTGATAAAAAGCAAAGGAAGGATTATTCTTTACAGATAATTACTACGTAAAGAGGTATATATATGCCAATCGTAAGCTCTAAAAGACAAATCACATTACCCGCCGATCAATGTAGAACTGCAGATATTAACCCTGGCGATGAATACGTTAGTTTTGTCGATAATCTGGGGCATATTACGATCATAAAAAAAATATCAGGTGCCGCCAGTGGATTATTGAAGGATATTAAGATAGATAAGCGACTCAGTGATGAATCTTCATTACACAGTGCTCTCTCTTCATGATAGCAATTGATACCAATGTTCTATTGCGTTATTTGTTGAATGATGACCCCAAACAATCAAAGAAGGCATCAGCTGTCATACAAGGTTCACAAAAGGTATTAATCACGGATGTTGTACTGGTTGAGACAATCTGGACACTCAAAGGTAAAAAGTACAATCAGGATAAGGAAGGCATAGTACAGGTAATTAGCGCTTTATTTGAAGAACCGACCATTTGTTTTGAAGATGGCCAATCTGTATGGCGAGCTTTAGTGGATTTTAAGAATGCAAAGTCTATTAAAACAGGGGGCAAGCAAAAAATAGCAGATTTCCCTGATGCTCTGATCGTCAATAAGGCAAATTTTGCATCAAAGAACTTAGGAGAGACACTAGATTGTATATATACCTTTGATGTGGCGGCACAGGAGCTGCCAGGAATGATGAACCCTTAAATAAAAAAAGAATAAACCTGGAAGCCGTTTTACACAGTTCATTGATGTATACCGGTTAAAGAGAGTATCAACGATTGATTTTTAGGTTGATTGGACAAAAATATAAAAATGGAACAAATCAAGTGTTAATAAAAGAAAAAGACTCAATTGAACATCAAATTGAGCTGCTGGAATCTCTGCAAAAACAGAATTTATCTCCTGGCCAAAAGAAATCAGTTGATACTGAAATAAAGATTCTGAGATCAGGCATTAAAGGTGAAAATACTTCCGCATATTTTTTAGATTTCCACTTTGGTGAATCAAAAAATTGGGCAATACTCCATGACTTTAGGATTGAACATAATGGTCAAGTTGCGCAAATAGATCATTTACTCATAAATCGATTTTTAGAGTTCTATGTTCTTGAGTCTAAAAATTATTCCAACGGAATGAAGATAACTGATGACGCTGAATTTTTGATTTATTTTGGAGGTCGAACGAAAGCCGTAGAGTCACCCATTGAGCAAAATGAGCGTCATATTTATCTATTACAGAAGTTTTTTAAATCAAACACTGACCTTCTTCCTAAAAGACTGGGATTAAGAATTAAGCCCTCATTCAAAAATTACGTGATCGTATCTCCTCAGTCAAAAGTAACAAGACCCAAAAAAACAATATTTGATACCTCCTCAGTAATTAAATCTGATGCTCTATATTCATTAATAAAGAAGCAAAATGATGAGGCATCATTTAAAGACGTGGTCACAATAAGTAAAGTAATCGGGCAGGATACATTAAAAAACCTGGCGGAGAGTTTAGTTCCATTTCATAAGCCCGCACCTTTAACTAATTATCAAAAGAAATTTGGGATTGATGTTACTCAGGCTGAACCTGATAAAACTAAAATAAGCACAAAGAGTACAGGTCTAGATTCTACTCAAGATGAACTTGTTTCTGAAAATATAATTACACAATGTCCCAGGTGCGGCAGTGAACTACTCGAAAGAGTTGCAAAAAAAGGGGTGAATGCAGGAAATAAATTTATGGGATGTTCTGCATTTCCGAAATGCAGATTCACTCAGGCCATTTAATAAATTTAGAGTGAGGCTAATTGAATAGCAAAAGAAAATCAGTAGCACCACACTGGATAATGCAGTTAATAGGTGCAGAGGCAGCAACTTTTTCATTGGATAAAAATGGTTTAAGTGTAAAGACTAAATCTGGTGATAAATATTTGGTTTTAACTGAGTCTCTTGCTGGTGAAGCTGTCTGTGTCCATGGCGTTTTCTTTTCAAAATTGGTAGTTAAAACAGACAAAGGTATTAAGAAGTTTGGTGGTTTACGTAAACATGACGCTGCAGAACTGTATTTATGGATGCGTCTCTATTGGATCGAGCAATTGATCCCCGTTGTTGCTAGATCAGCACATAAAATAAAAACGATTGTAGGAAAGGGGTATTTGCGCAGTTCACGGTTGAAATATGTGCAACAGCTTGCTCAAAAAACTGTCCAAAAGTTTCACAAGCTGCCGGATGCAAGTGAAGTTACTGAAAGTAACTTAAATCTATTTAGATATATCTTTGATGTTGCGAAGTTGAAACCTGAAGATGTAGAACGTTTAAGGGATCGGTACGTGGCTAGCATGAAAGATAAATATGCTAGCTATTTTGACGGAGTTGAAAGCAACCCTCTTACGGTAAGGCAATGCGAAGCATGTATCATCGATGAAGATAACAATTTAGTTCTGGCTGGGGCTGGTACCGGGAAAACTAGTACCATGATTGGGCGTGCTGGTTTTCTAATTGAGAGCAAACAGGCAAAACCCAATCAAATTCTTATGCTTGCTTTCGCAAATAAAGCGGCTAAGGAAATGCAGGAAAGGCTCGAACTCCGAATGCCTGGCAATGGAGTTGTAGCTAGTACATTCCATAAGTTGGGCAAAAATATTATTGCAACAGTTGAAGGAGCCCAGCCTTCAGTATCACCTCTAGCAGAAGATGATGCTTTGTTAGCCCAACATGTTAATCAATGGTTTGAAACCCGACTAGAAGAAAAAAATTACCGCAGTTTGGCGCTTGAATACTTTAAAGAATATTTATACCCAAAAGCTAATCCATTCGATTTTAAAACGGAAGGAGAATATTTTGAATATGTGCTCGCGAACGATATCAGAACGCTAAAAGGCGAATTAGTCAAAAGCCTTGGCGAATGTCTTGTCGCTAATCATCTATTTAAGCAGGGAATAGAGTACGTATACGAAGCTGCCTACGAGCACTCCACCAGAGGTTTGGATTTTCGCCAATATCAACCAGATTTCTACTTGCCTGAATATGGTATCTATCTTGAATATCTTGGTATTGATCGAAATGGTAACACTGCCCCTTATATTAACCGTGAAAGGTACCATGCTGGTATTGAATGGAAGCGAAATCTTCATGAGCAAAATCAAACCATACTGCTAGAAGCTTTTCACTACCAACTAGTAGAAGGCTCCTTGTTAAAAGAATTGGACCAGTCGTTGTTTAAAGCAGGGGTTTTGTCTAGCCCGCTACCGCCTGAATCGGTCCTGGAAACATTAAGAGAATTTGGTGCAATAAGCGAGTTTTCAAAATTGCTTGCAGTCTTATTGAAGCGCTATAGGGCTAACTGCTACGAAGAAGGAAAACTGCAAGCAGCAATCGATACAGTTGAGAATTCATCGCAGATGAGTGCGGTGATGAAGTTGCTAATGCCGATAGTTGATGACTATATGGGGTTACTCTCTGAGCATCAGCATATCGATTTCGATGACATGATCGGAAAGGCGATTGAGTACGTCAAATCAGGGCGGTTTAAATCCCCATGGGAATATATTTTGGTAGATGAGTTCCAGGATATTTCAGAACCTCGAGCGCGGTTAGTCCAGTTGCTCAAGGCGTCTACCAGAGATTGTTCTCTGTTTTGCGTCGGTGATGATTGGCAGGCGATATATAGATTTACCGGGAGTGATATAAGGTTTACCACAAAATTTAGTCAAATCTTCGGGGCAACAAAAACAACGGCTCTCGATTATACCTTTCGTTTTAATAATAGTATTTGTGATACTGCTTCACGATTTGTTCTTGAAAATCCGGCCCAGGTTAAAAAGGCACTCAAAACACATACGACGGTTACTAAGCCAGCAGTCTCAATATTGCGTGCAGATAACCGCCAAAAATTCAATGACTCCAGGCCAGATGAACGATTAGTCGCAATTCTGAAGCGAATAGCGCTAATTGCCGATAATGGAGCTAAAGTGTATCTGATGGGGCGGTTTGGTTTCAACCTACCCGGTAAGGTTCAGTTACGGCAGTTGAAATCTGAAGTACCAATGCTGATTCTAGAATGCTGTACAATTCATTCATCAAAAGGTAAGGAAGCTGACTATGTGGTCATTTTAGGTATGGAAAAAGGTAAGCATGGTTTTCCTTCGCAAAAAGTCACTCATCCATTACTAGATGCATTGCTTCCCAGGTTAGAGGAGTACGCTTATGCAGAAGAGCGTCGACTGTTCTATGTGGCCATCACTCGAGCAAAGAAACGTGTCTATTTGATAGCCGACATGGCGGTTGCCTCGGAATTTGTTATCGAACTACTAGACAAAAAATATCTAGTAGAGCTAGATGAATTCGAGACTAGTCTCGCCCAACAGTTATTCCAGTTGATTCATTGTGTTAAATGTAAGACTGGCTCATTAGTTGAGAAAAAAAGCTCGTATGGTCAGTTTTTTGGGTGCAATAACTATCCATTATGTAATCATACTGAGAATGGATGTAGTTCTTGTGGATCGGTTATGCAGCGGTTAGGCAGATTTAAGGTATGTATAAACCCAGAGTGTAGCTCCTGGATCCCAACGTGCCCCGAGTGCGGTGGTGAAATGGTACAGCGAGAAGGCCGCAATGGGTTGTTTTGGGGATGTAGGAATTTTAAAGGGCATGAGGGTGTGACCTGTAGGCACACCGAAAATGATATTAAGTTTGATTTGAACTTAATTGAATAGAGACCAGGAAAATATAATAAAGTTATGGAATTGAAAACCAAAATAAAGATGTTCGAAAATGCAGAATAAGCTAACTTTATCCCAATTAGAACAATACCTCTCAAAAGCTGCCTGGATCTTAAAAGGCCCGGTAGATGCGTCAGACTTTAAGGTATATATCTTTCCATTATTATTCTTCAAACGTATTTCTGATGTATATGATGAAGAATATCGACTTGCCCTGGAAGAGTCTGGAGGAGATGAGGGATATGCTTCACTACCAGAAATGCATCGTTTTGAAATCCCAGTAAACTGTCATTGGCTAAATGTACGTGAAACGACCACAAATGTTGGGCTTGCAATAGAAAAGGCCCTGCGGGGTATCGAGCAAGCCAACCAGGAATTTCTGTACGGGATTTTTGGAGATGCCCAGTGGAGTAACAAAAATAAACTATCGGATGCACTACTAATAAATTTAATAGAGCACTTCTCTCAATACACACTGGGTAATGAAAACGTCAACCCCGACATGCTTGGCCAGGCATACGAATACCTCATCAAACATTTCGCCGATTTAACTAATAAAAAGGCAGGTGAGTTTTATACCCCTCGTTCAGTCGTTCACCTTTTAGGTTTAATTCTCGATCCGCACGAAGGTGAAACCATCTATGACCCAGCCTGTGGAACAGGCGGCATGTTGCTTGAATGCGTCAATGACCTGAAAAATAATAATGAAGACTATCGAACTCTCAAACTATTCGGTCAGGAAAAAAACCTGACTTCTAGCTCCATTGCCAGAATGAACATGTTCTTACACGGCATAGAAGACTTTGAAATCCTTCGAGGCGATACACTACGTAACCCAGCGTTCTTCGAGGCTGATGGCTTAAAAACTTTCGATTGCGTTATTGCCAATCCACCGTTCTCCCTAAAAGATTGGGGCGCTGATAACTGGGCTAATGATCCCTTCGGGCGCAATATCGCCGGAGTACCGCCAAAAGGTAATGGCGATATGGCATGGGTGCAGCACATGGTTAAATCCATGAACAGCACCGGTCGCATGACACTTGTACTTCCTCATGGTGTGTTATTCCGTAAAGGGGCTGAAGAAAAAATCCGTAAAGCATTGTTAGAGCAAGATATGCTTGAAGCTGTAATAGGCTTAGGTCCAAATATTTTTTACGGTACACCATTGGCTCCATGCATTTTGTCTTTTAGACAAAGCAAAGCACCAGAGAAAAAAGGCAAAGTATTATTCATAGATGCGTCCGATCAAATCCGAGTAGGTCGTGCTCAGAATTTCCTCGAACCCAATCATGTACAGCAGATATATGATTGGTTAAAAGGTTTTGTAGATGTAGAAAACTACGTCAAAGTCACTACATTTGATGACCTACAAGAAAACGACTTCAACCTGAATATTCCTCTCTACGTTGAAAAAATCATCGAAGACAATCTACCGAGTGTCGAAGAGGCGATGGCTGATTTAAAGCAAGCCTGGCAAGCGAGTTTAGATGCAGAAGATAAATTTAAGTCAGTGCTGGAGAAATTTATCAAATGATGACTCAACAAGAACTGGAAAAATATCTATGGGGCGCAGCTACAGCTTTGCGTGGCACTATAGATGCAGGTGACTATAAGCAGTACATATTCCCGTTGTTATTTTTCAAACGTATCTCTGATGTTTATGATGAAGAGTTTGAAAGCGCATTAACCGAAAGTGATGGTGACACTGAGTACGCTACGTTTGCAGAGAATCATCACTTTTTAATTCCAGAGGGTGCGCATTGGAATGATGTGCGTGAAACAACCACCAATATTGGTCAGGCACTACAAAATGCTATGCGTGCTATCGAACAAGCCAATCCTGATACCTTACATGGTATTTTTGGTGATGCCAGTTGGACTAATAAAGATCGTCTCTCCGATGAAATGCTCACCAATCTAATTGAGCATTATTCTCAGCATAAACTCAATCTCAGTAAAGTACCCGATGACAAACTCGGCAATGCTTACGAATACCTGATTAAAGAATTTGCAGATGATAGCGGTCACACCGCTGCCGAGTTCTATACTAACCGTACGGTGGTGAAGTTGATGACATTGATCATGAACCCACAACCCGGTGAATCGGTGTATGACCCCACCTGTGGTTCTGGTGGTTTACTGCTAAATTGTGCTCTGCATTTAAAAGACGAAGGTAAAGAATATCGCACTCTCAAACTTTACGGACAGGAGATTAATCTACTCACCTCAGCCATTGCCCGCATGAATATGTTTATGCACGGTATTGAAGAGTTCGACATAGTGCGTGGTGATACCTTAGCAAACCCAGGTTTAATCAAAAATGACGAGCTAAAGAAATTTAATGTCATCCTGGCAAATCCACCATACTCAATTAAATCATGGGATCGAAAATCTTTTGAAAGTGATCCGTTTGGACGAAACCTATGGGGAACGCCGCCACAAGGTTGTGCGGATTATGCATTTCAACAGCATATTCAAAAAAGTTTGGATGTAGAAAATGGTCGCTCTATCTCACTTTGGCCGCATGGTATTTTATTCCGTGATGCAGAGGCAGATATGCGTCGCAAGATGTTAGAAGAGGATTTGGTGGAATGTGTTATTGGTTTAGGGCCAAACCTGTTTTATAACTCACCTATGGAAGCTTGTTTACTTATTACCAAAACTAATAAAGAAAAGAGAAAGAAGGGTGAAATTCTAATAATTAATGCTATACAAGACGTGCGGCAAGATAAGAATATCTCCTACCTAGAACCTAACCATATCGAAAAAATTTACAACGCATATAAAGCATATAAAGATGAAGAGGGGTACTGTAAAGTAGTGAGCATTCAAGATGTACTCTCACATAAAGCTAGTCTGAATATGGCGTTATATGTGAGTAATGTAGATACAAGTAAAGAGAAAGTAAGCTTGAATGAGGCATTATCAACCTTGGAGACTTCTAGCCGAAATCTAGTGATGAGCATGGATCAGTTATTCCGGGAGCTATCTTAAACATGGCAACCGGAGAAATCGATCTTAATAATCTAGATAAATCTGATTGGAAAGCCTATCGATTTGATGAAATAGTACAAAATATTTCAGAACGAGTTGATCCCAATAATACGGATTTAAAAGTTTATGTCGGCTTGGAACATCTTGACTCAGAATCTTTACATATTAAACGATTTGGTACACCTGATGATGTAAATGGACAGAAGCTAAAGTTTTATAAGGGTGATATTATTTTTGGTCGTCGTCGTGCGTATCAACGCAAAGCCGGTATCGCTACTACTGATGGGTTTTGTTCTGCACATGCTTTAGTGCTCAGAGCTAATCCAGATGTGATTGATCCACAACTGCTTCCATTTTTTTTGCATTCAGATTTATTTATGCATCGTGCGGTAGATATATCTGTAGGGTCGTTGTCACCAACAATTAATTGGGGGACACTTAAGCATCAAGATTTTTTGATTCCACCTAAATATAAACAGAGTGGTTTAGCTAAATTATTATTATCCAATGAAGCATGTGTTGCATCTTCTGATGTCGTCTTGAAAAAATTACTAATAACTAAAACTGTAGCTTTAAAAGAATTTTTCAAAAAAAAAATTAAAGAAAAACAAATTAAAGACTTTGGGGAAATTGTTACCGGCTCTACACCATCGACTAAAAATACTTCATACTGGGGTGGTGATGTTCAATTTGTAACTCCTGCAGATATTTTTGATAAATCAGCATATATAACTAAGACAGAAAGATATATAACTAAAAAAGGTGCTGAATTATCTAGAGAAATACCTCCAAATTCAGTTATGGTTGTTTGCATTGCATCTGTAGGTAAAATAGCTATTTCTACTGAGTTTTGTGTAACGAATCAACAAATTAACACAATAATTCCAGCTTCAACAGTTGATTCTAGTTATCTTTATAATGTCTTATCCATTTTTAATTCCAAAATAGTATCTCGTGCAGCAAATTCTGTAGTGCCAATCTTAAATAAGGGAGATTTTGGTTTAATAAAAATACCCAACCTACCTGATGATATAAAACTACATTTTATTTCTAAAGTGAAGCTTTTTGATATTACAATAACAAATGCTAGGGATGTTTCTGAAAATTATAAGACACTGATGAAAAGTCTAATAAATAAGGTATTTTAGGTATGGGGTTTACCGAATTAAATAGTGTAGAGCATTACATTATTCATCAGCTAAGTGGTGTAAACCTAAACAAAGAATCTATCGCTGAGCCTAAAAGTTTTTATAGTGTAGAGTGGCAGTATCAATCGCCAGAACAGCTTGGTCGTGGTGTAAATGAGGTGATGATTGAAACTCAGGTAATAGAAGCCTTATTACGTCTTAACCCTGAGATTGCATCCAAACCAGAATTAGCAGAGGAAGTAATCTACAAACTTCGCGCTATTTTAATTTCGGTGAATCAAGTTGGTTTAATCAAAGCCAATGAAGAGTTCTTTAAATGGTTAACGGGTGAGAAAACCATGCCCTTTGGTGAGAATAATCACCATGTTCCAGTGCGCTTAATAGACTTTGATGATTTAACCCATAATCAATATATCGTTACCAATCAATTCCGTATTCATCACCGTGAAACCAAGATACCCGATGTAGTATTTATAATAAATGGCATACCTGTTGTGGTGGGCGAGGCCAAAACACCCATACGGCCATCAGTAAGCTGGTTGGATGGTGCCCATGAAGTGCATAATATTTATGAAAATGCAGTGCCTCAGTTATTCGTACCGAATATTTTATCCTTCGCTACGGAAGGTAAGGAGTTGTTCTATGGCGCAATTCGCTGTCCATTAGAGTTTTGGGCACCCTGGCGTGTTGAAGACGATGAAGACAAGATTGCTAAAAGCCTTGGTTTAGGTGAAGTAGGTAAAGAGTTAACGGATTTACTTAAGCCAGCTCGCTTGCTCGATATTATGAGCAATTTTTCGTTATTCACGACTAATAAGAAAAAACAGAGAATAAAAGTTATTCCTCGTTTTCAACAATACGAAGGTGCTAATAAAATTGTTCAGCGGGTAATAGAGGGACGAATCAAAAAGGGCTTAATCTGGCATTTCCAGGGTTCAGGTAAATCATTATTGATGGTATTTGCAGCTCAAAAACTTCGTCGAGAGCCTAAGTTAAAAAGCCCGACAGTAATTGTATTGGTTGACCGCACCGATTTAGACACTCAAATTAGCGGTACTTTTAATGCGGCTGATGTAGCTAATGTAGAAAGTACGGATAGCATTAAAGAACTACAACAAATGCTAGAGCGAGATACCCGTAAGATCATTATCTCGATGATCCATAAGTTCCGTGATGCTAAACCGAATATGAATACTCGCGATAATATCATTGTGCTGGTAGACGAGGCTCACCGCACCCAGGAAGGTGACTTGGGGCGGCAAATGCGTGCGGCACTTCCTAATGCATTCTTGTTTGGCTTAACCGGTACACCAGTCAATAAAGCCGATAAAAATACCTTTTGGGCTTTTGGTGCAGAAGAAGACCTGGGTGGCTATATGAGCCGCTACACCTTCCATGACTCCATTCGTGATGATGCTACATTGCCATTGCATTTTGAACCACGCCTGGTAGATGTGCATGTAGACAAAGATGCACTCGATAAAGCCTTTGAAGAATTTAAAGAAAGTTCGGCATTAACCGATGAAGAAGCTGATGCTCTGAATCAAAAGTCTGCCAAAATGGCTGCCTTTTTAACGGCGCCAGAGCGAGTTGAAAAAATAGTACAGGACATTGCTCTTCACTTTAAAGAAAAAGTTGGGCCTCAAGGCTTTAAAGCCATGATCGTGACACCAGATCGTCATGCCTGCGTTCAGTATAAAGAAGAGCTGGATAAACATTTCCCCAAAGAAGCCAGCACGGTTGTAATATCAACTACAGCTAATGATGACTTTGAATTCAAACAAAAATGGGGTGTTGATAAGAGTCAACAAGAAAAGCTCATTGATGAATTTAATGACGCCCAGTCTGAGCTAAAATTCATAATAGTAACCGCCAAGCTACTTACCGGTTTTGATGCACCGATTCTGCAAACAATGTACCTGGATAAATCGATAAAAGATCACACTCTACTGCAAGCTATCTGCCGTACCAATCGTTTATACCCTCAAAAAACTTTTGGTCGTATTGTCGATTATTTCGGTGTATTCGATGATGCGGCCAAAGCCCTGGAGTTTGATGAAGAGAGTATCAAGCAGGTTATAACAAACTTATCTGAACTGCGGGATAAGCTACCACAGGCTGTAGTAGATGCCCGGGCACATTTTGCTGACGTAGATAGGAGTCTGAGTGGTTTTGAAGGTTTAGAAGTAGCACAGAACGCGATAGGAACCAATGAAAAGAAGGATGCCTTTGCGCTTGATTTCAAATATTTAGCTAAAATATGGGAATCGCTCTCACCTGATAACATCCTGGATTTATATAATGAAGATTATAAATGGCTGGCCCAGGTTTATGAGTCAGTAAAACCAGCATCAGATAATATTGGTAAATTACTCTGGCTAACACTTGGGGCTCAAACGACTCAACTTATCCATGACAATATTCATGTAGGTGATGTTCATACCCTGGAGGAGTTTGTACTGGATGCAGATGTCATTGAAGATATTTTTAATAACCCCGACCCAAAGAAAACAAAACAGCTAGAAAAAATACTGGTCATGCGATTTAAAAAGCATGGCGATTTACCTGTATTTAAGTCGTTAAGTGATCGACTGGAAGCGTTACGCGATAAAGCAGAAAAAGGGTTGATTACCTCAATCGAGTTCGTCAAAGAACTCTGCAAAATTGCCAAAGAAACATTACAGGCTGAAAAGGATCTGGAAGATGAACTCCAGGAAAAAACTCCAAAAGCAGCTCTTACTGAATTATTCCTGGAGTTGAAAACAGATCAAACTCCTGCCGTAGTTGAGCGCATAGTGGCTGATATAGATGCCATTGTTCGAGTAGTACGTTTCCCTGGCTGGCAGAACACAACAGGTGGTGAACGTGAAGTTCAAAAGTCATTACGAAAAGCATTACTTAAGTACAAGCTGCATACCGATCAAATGTTGTTTGAGCGGGCTTATGCTTATATTAAGGAATATTACTAATTTAGATGAACGTTTAAGTCTAATATTTGGAAATTTTATTAATGAAAAATAAATCCAGCTCAATAAATGATAGGAATATTCAACTCGGTCCTGGGTTAGCTGCTATTCCTGAAAGATTATTATTACAGCATGCGCGTGGTGAAGTTTTGTTTATTGTTGGAGCTGGGGCGTCTAAGCAAGCGAATGTGCCTGATTTCAGGGGATTGGTTCTCAAGGTTTATGAAGAAGTTGATGTAAAAGTTCACAGTATATTGGAAGGGATTCCTGGTGATGCTTGCACTAAATGCTTTATTGATACTTCAGACCTAAAACCAGAGCAATCTGCTGAGGTTAATAGATTTGTTTTAGGCGAATATGATGTCGTTTTAGGAATGTTGGAAAGACGATTTGATGGTGAACCTGCAATATCAATTAAGGTGCGAAACACAGTCGAGAATGTGTTAAAAAATTCAGCTAAAAAATCTGCTGAAATACATAGGTCTTTAATGAAACTAGCAGATCGAGGTCCAGTTTTAACAATTGCTACTACTAACTTTGAACAGCTATTAGAGAAGTCTGTCAGGGGTGCTTTGTCTAAGTTTGGATCTTATTCTTTAGATGCTATACCGAGACCGACTCGAAGAAATGACTTTTGTGGTGTTTTACATATACATGGTGCTTTTGATGACAGGAATCAACAGTCAGGAAATTACCTGTTAACTGATCGTGATTTTGGGGAGTATTACTTGAGACGTAGGACCGTACCTGACTTCATATATGATGCTGCTCGGTTATATAATTTAGTACTTGTTGGTTATAGTGCTAATGATCCACCTATGAAGTATCTATTAAATGCAGTAGCGGCAGATGGGACACGTTTTGAGGATTTAAAGGAAAGATATGCTTTTGTAGGAGTTCATTCATCAGATCCGGTGCTTGTTGAAGATTGGAAAGGAAGGGGGATTACTCCTATTACTTATGATAGCGCAGGTAATCATTCCAAACTAACAAAAACATTATCATTATGGTCGATTATTTCTCCTATAAATGCAGGGTCAAAAAAAGTAGATTCTGAAATAAACAGAATCATAAAAACTAATCGGGTTGACTCGTTAGACTCGGATAAAGATCTGTTTGACCACTTTGTTCGTCGTGGTGATATAAATGAAAAAAACAGAATTACAGAAATGATCAGAGATAAAAAAGCTGATTTAGGATGGTTTAATGCAATTATTGATGTATTAAGTGAAAAGGATAAAAATTAGATGGATTTATTGAGCCAAAATTTTGATGAAAGAAATAGAAATGTATTAAAGATAACAACAACATTTTTTTCTACACGACTAGAGGAGAAGAAATCTTTTGATTGGGCGTTAGGCTTAAGTCTAAATGATATTGCTCAAAAGACTGCAATATTAAGACTGTTGGATTTAAATGCCGATAAAATTGGTGAACCATGGCTAACTGCCTGGCGATTAATAGAGGAAGAATGGAGTAAAAAAGTTGATAATCAAGATAGGTCTTTAGATAGGCATGTACTACATCGAAGGTTAAGAAAAGGAGAAAAAACCGGTAGTCTAGTTAAACAAATAATCGAACTCGTTTCCCCAAAAATAAAAATAAAAAAACATTCAAAGTTAGATAATTACTTTAAAACGCCACCTAAAAAAATAAGGACCATTGATGATATTTTTAGTGCTTCATTAGACAGTTGTGAGCCATTTGATCCTAACGGTTTCTTATCGAATAATATTGATGATATTGAATTTCTATCCTCATTGGCTTCAAAGTTGGAAAGCTCAATATTTGATGGAATCGATATTGCTAGAAGAATTTACTCAAATAAGTGGGTTTTAAAAAATAGGCTGGAAGATATTCGCCGTGTTTATTTTGTTCCAAAATCTGATCTCGGTGAAGAAAGGTTAGAACCAGATCGATATAAACGAGGCTTTGCACCGGCTGTTAAATTACTACACGAGGTTGTCTTCAGATTATACGGTATTGACTCTGACGCAGCCAAAATTTTTATTACTAGGTGGAGAGATTCAGATTACGCTATTTTTTTTCGTTTATGGGCGTCTTTATCAAAGAAGGAAGGAATAACATCTAGTGAAGATGTGGGTAAATTTTTAATCGCAATATCAGACGAAAAGTTTTGGAAGGTGACTCAATATCCTGAAATTGCCGAATTAAGAGTATGTAGATTTTCTGATTTAACTAATGATCACAAAATAATGATAGGTAATCGAATTTTAAAGACACCACCATATCGATTTTGGCCAAGAAAAACAGGTAAAGAAAGAATTCAAGGCTTTCGAATTTATTCCAGCCTCCGTGAATTAAAGAGACTTGAAATTGGTGGTTGGCCATTAGAAGGAAGGTATTTAAAATGGTTTGAAAAAAATATTAACCAGTATGAAGAAATTCAGGAAATGGATAAAATTGATTTCGGTTTTATTGGTCAATCTAAGGCACAAGTTATTCCTGCAAATCCTGATACTAAATATGATTCTTTAAAAAATGATGCTCGTTTGAACGCTTTAAATAGTGCGCTAAATTCTAGTTCCCGCAACTGGGACGATGATCCTGCTGAAAGAGCAACTGATTGGATTAGAATCTATGAAAATCAAGTGAAAGTAATTCAAGATTTTAAAGAAAGTAGTGATCATGGGTATAACTACACCACATTATGGGAGTCTTTACTTATGGCTCATTCTTTAAATGTAGATAGAAATAAAAGTCAACCTAATTTAGAGGGTGTAGATGAAATAAGAGTTCTAATTTCCATTCTAGACTCATTTCCTGAAGATAAGCTTAAAGACTGTGTTAATGGTGCTACTCGCTGGGTACAGTCTTGGTATCATGTTTTCAAAGATACTTTCACTAAAAAGACTAAAACGGATTTTTATAAATTATGGATCAAATTTTGGCCAGTTTCGATTGAAGTAACAGATAAGGAATATAAAGGAGATAGTGAAGAAGTTGATACCCCAATCGAAGAAATTATTGGGGAAGAAAAAGCTGATAGAGTTGATACTTTGAATACACCAGTAGGAAGAATGGTCTATTTATTTATGGAGATGTGCCCAAACTTAGATAAGAATAAATTACCTTTTGGAGGACGGTCATTTTTACGTCGTATAAGAGATTTAATTATTGTCAAAACTCAACTTAGCAGTCAATCGGGATTAATTGCTCGCCATATTTTGATTGAATCGTTGGGCTATTTTTTGGCCGCTGATAATCAATGGGCAAAGATAAATCTAATTCAGCCGCTTAAGAATGATACAAGCGATTCAAAAGCTTTATGGAGGGCTATTGCAAGGAATACCCAGTACAAAAATGTTATTGAGGTAATTGGTGATCAAATGTCTCATCGTATATTAGATGAAAATTTAGATAGAAATACGAGAGAATCACTCTTATTTAGTTTGTTAGTTGAGTATCTAGGTGCACTATACTCAAAAAGAGAGCCAGCTATAAATTCTATAGATATTCAACAAACTTTGCGATCTGTAAACAGTGAAATCAGAGCTCATGGTGCTTATGCTAGTTATAGGTTTGTTTCTGAACTTTCAAAAAGTACGCATGACGAACAGAATAGAGTTACCCCTGAAAAACTTTATGAAGTTGTGATGAAGCCTTTCCTTGAAAATGTCTGGCCCCAGGAAATTTACCTATCAACTCCAAAAATTAGTGAGCATTTTTCTAAAATTCCAGCAAGTTCCGGAAAGGCATTTGCGAAAGCAGTAAAATCTATTGAGCGATTCTTGATGCCATTTGAATGTTGGTCAATGCATGATTATGGGTTAGATTTTGACGGAGTTGAGAATGAAAAAAAATCAGTTATATCAAATAAAACAAGTGCTAGAGCTCTTCTTCATTTGTTGGATTTAACTATAGGTACTGAGGAAGGAGCTGTTTTACCTTATGATTTATCAAATGCTCTGGAATATATCGGTAAAATTGAACTTGAATTAAAAAATGATCCGGTATTTAAGCGGTTAGAAACAAATACTCGATAATAGATGTAAATAACTAGAATTTATTGATGTTTTCAAACTGATCGTGCCGGTTAATCTGAGAAGGGTGTCAGCAAAGACTGTCTGTTGAGTTGCATCGAGTATTGTTCCAAATTCAGACTTTATTTGCATTTTACTTTGATCCGTCTAATTTATTAGAGCGCTTTTGCTGTAACGTCTTTTACGAAATATAGTGAGTCAATAATTGTGGGTCAGTTTTAGATGCAATTGAACAAAGAAGTGTCTTAAACATCAATAATCGGTCACCATTAAAGCGTAGTTAAAGATTTGCAGAATAGTTTGTTATACATGGAAGTTTGTCCATATAAACTTCTTAAATGTGGACTTCGATTTACTCACTGATGAATCACGTGAATTAAATCCCAGTATTCAGATATTGATGACTTTACATAATCGTTTAGGTGTAAAGCATTAAGTTTTTGTGCTCCTTCAAATTCAAGCGGCATCACTGTTTTGATCATAAACGACAAAGCCCGTTCGCCATTTCTATTTACACCCACATCAAAAGCAATGGGATATATGAATCCATCTATCGCCGCTGAAAATTCATTTTTAACGAACTGCATTCTTTCTACATAGGTCAGGCAATGTAACAATAGTCGTTTTATGACCTTGTTAAGATACTGAAGAATCTCCTTATATGTAGACATATAAGGTCGCCTTCTCAATATAAGTCTTTCCAACGCATGCTTTGATAGAATTATAAAAATTCGTTTTGTTTTTCTTCCAGTGGGTATTTCCAGATCAATATCAAAGCCAAGCTTATCGTATTCAAAATTATCAAAATCAATTGACTTTCTATTAACGCCAGAAACGGACCACCCACCATATAATAATTCCCATTTTGAAGTTTCCTTTTTGATACTACCGAGATAAACATGAAATATATCTTTCTTGAAATGCTTTATGACTTCACGAATTAGCTTTCTTCTAGGAAAGTGATCAATACCTAGGTTTTCATTTTTATGACCAAAAACTTCCCGTATTACCCTCTTGGCAAGCCCCTGAGCTAAAGAGTCGTTCATTGATATTATTTTTTCTTTCATTTGTACTCCTGTACTCCCTATCATAAGACGCAATATTTTCCGCCAAGGTATTATTAACATTTAACTGCGCAAATCAATGGGTTATGTAACCACAAAATAAAGGTCATTTAAGTACGCATGGCGTACCCTGCAACAATTACTAACCAACTTGTGACCTGGTCAGTATAACGGTGTTTAAAATTCCCTATATAATTTAGTCGATGCTTTATACACAGAAATTGTGATTTTTTAAAAGCTCTTTTCAGAAACTAAACTTCAGACATGTCAGTAGAAACCATTGACCAGCTAATAACCTCGATAAGTGACTATCAAAGCAACAGGATATTCAACCCATGGTCACAAAGTTGCCCCAATGAAATATCGAATAAGTATTTTCTACAGCGAAGAAAGAATTTAAAGGCTCACCTTTCTTGCCCTGATCCTTTGTGCATTCTTATAGGTGAAGCTGCAGGCTTTCGAGGTGCAAGGTTTACAGGCGTTCCATTTACTTCTGAAAAACTATTAGTAGATCAAGCTATTCCACGAGTGGAGCACCCGAAGGGTGAACGGATTACGACTCGCCATATTCCCTGGAAGGAACCGTCGGCCACAATCGTTTGGGAAGAATTGCACAAACATCAGGTGGCAGACCGGACAATTTTATTTAATGCAGTTCCCTGGCATCCAGAAGGTAAAGATGGGCCCTTAACTAATCGCGCTCCAAATGCCGACGAAAAGAAAGCAGGGCAGGCCTGCCTGTCACTTTTCTTCGAGTTATTTCAAGATTTACCGGTAATGGCTCTGAGTAATATTGCCAGTGAAAGCCTGAACCGACTGTCCATCGAGCATACTAAAATTCGGCACCCTGCGAATGGCGGTGCACCTTTATTTCGTGCGGGTGCCGATGTCTTTATCCAAAAATTTCTCAACCAACAGCAACAGCAATAGCAATAGCTACGCTCACATGTTATGACATATTCTATTCATCCATCCCTTCAACTGGTTTCACTTTTTAAAAATAAACCGTACCAAGGCCAAGAACCATCTAAATCAAAAATAATCATTCTAGGTAATGATGCTAACTATTCACCAGAGATATCGACTGACTCTTTTTTTGAATACATACTTGAATATCATCAGGATGGAGTAGCTTTCTTAAAAAAATATGGGGTACATCACCCTTTTTTACTGGATAGCTATCCTTTTCATAGGGGCAAAGGCGGTGTGCCTTATCATCGGAAGTTTGCGAAATTAGGGCTTAGTCAAAAAGAAGCTATGGAGGTATCTTTTGTAGAATTGTTACATTTACCTACCATTGGTAATACGGGGGCTGATAAAAGATTGTTTTATGAAATGCTCGATAAAGATCATCTGCAGTGGATAGAGGATATAATTTTTTCTGGGAAGAATAAATTTGTAGTGGTAAATCAAACTTTAGCAGGTATGGTTATGAAAATCAGTCAGAGAATGGATAGGCTAAATACTCTTTCTCAGCATATATACAAGCAACCTGTTCCATCAGTGGTTTTACAATTGGAAAACATCACTATATTTAATGGCTTTAGCTTCTCAGCAAGTCATGCCAGCAATACTTATTTACACAGCTTATCAATCAGGATGCATGACTTTTTAAGTAGGCAATAAAATATGAATTATCAATCGGTGCGGAAAGGTGTTACTAAGGCAAGATTCAATGAAGACAATTCCGGTATTATTTATTCAGAAATAATTTTCATTGCTATAGGGGTTGGGCTGGTGATGAAGTCATGGTGGTGGGGAGGAGGTCTATTATTTGGATTAATCTTCGCTCTCGCATTCAGGCCGCTTGCATTATTGATAGTTTTTCTGCTCAGTGTAGGATGGGGTGTTATTGGTGGAGGAATCGGTTATCTATTTGATTCCGATGGGGCTATGTTCGTTCTAGGAACAATCGGTTTTATGACTGGTCTGGGTGCTCACTTATCGGCACTGGAGTGGATTGAAGATATCGGGACGACTAGAGAAACCGATACATGAAGTACTCATTGTTAACACCGGATTAAACCCGTCAATAAATACCACAAAGTTAAGAAAGCCTGAAATTTCCCTGAGGATATCCATTCAACCATTAGAGATATTTTTTAGGTGATATTCCAGTTTTTTACTATCATGATCACCCGGTTTTTATTGGTGTGGGGATTCTATTTAATACCCACACTATGTCTACAAACTTTAACATTTTGTGGACAACGCTTAAATCTCACGTTTTATCTGACCTTTTATCCCTTTAACACCCATTTTTCACCCGTTTTTATAGATTTTACCTGTCGACTTTAGCTATAGTCTTAATGTGGACATTTTGCAGTGTCCTATCTTGATTAAACGACACGGAGAGAGCGATGAATCAGCATATCGAAGCCCTTGTTTTTGAAGCCCGCACCGTCGAGGGTAATATCCCTATTCATCTGCATTTTCACGACATCCGTCAAACCAACACGGTGGATGATGTGTTTTATTATGATAATGGGGTGAACGATCCGGTGCCCTGTCTATATCATACCTTACACTTATTGGCACCCGAGGACGTGTTTGAGGCGGCTTTACCAGCGGGTGAATGACCATGAGCGATCAGCACCTCACTCAGGCGACCGTTCCCAATATCCGGATTGAGATTGACTGGTCATTGCTACTGGAACAACGCACGGCGGTACTGCGACATACTGAAACACCGGCGTATTTATTGTTGCCGGAGATTCATCAGTTGATGGATGGTGTCCATCAGGACAATCTGTTGCTGATGATCAATACGCTGTGGCATACCGGCGCACGCATCAGTGAATGTCTGGCACTGACCCCGAATCATTTTGTGCTAGAGGCCAAACAACCCTATGTGTCCGTCGAGACGCTGAAATCTCGGGGCCGTCCTAAAAGAGCAGGGCGCGTGAAACCCCGTTTAGTCCCGCTCTGTGATCCTCACTTCATTCTGCAGCTGGAGCGTTACGTGGCGTCGCATCATATCCGTAAAAATGAGTTACTGTTTCCCATCACCCGTTTCGCTGCCAATAAACGCTTCGATCGACTGGTGGCTAAAATGACCCAACCACCAAGCATCAAGATAACTCCGCACGTGTTTCGACATTCGTTTGCCGTTAATGCGATTTTTCACGGTACGCCGTTACCGGTGTTGCAGGGCTGGTTAGGCCATGCAGACATCAACAGTACGCTGGTTTATACTCAGGTACTGTCCCTTGAAACTTATCACCTGATGCAACGCATCCAGTATTGAATGGAGTCAATATGCCGACAAAGCATCATGTAAAAGCTTTTCTGCAACGCAAAAAAATCGAACAGTTTTATGCAGACGATACCTGTCATGATTACCAACTAGATCTGGCACTTTTTTCCGATTACCTTCAAACCACGGGTGTTCTGGACTGGAAGTTAGCCAAACAATCCACCGTTTTAGGTTTTATCGGTCAACGTTTTCGACAGGGTATAAAAGGCAATAGTATCCAGAGAGAACTGTCTTCCATTCGCAGCTTTTATGATTTCCTGATCCAGCAACAGGTGATCAAGAAAAACCCGACTGAAGGGGTCAAAGCCCAAAAGTCTGCACATAAATTACCGGCCATCTTTTATGAAGAGGAAATAGAACAATTACTCAAACCCCATCACCGGGATAATGACCTGAAGGTACGCGATTTGGCTATGTTTGAACTGATGTACTCATCGGGTCTCAGGTTAGCAGAACTGGCATCCATGAATTTAAAGGATATCGATGTACAATGCCGTCAAATGATCGTGACTGGTAAGGGCAATAAAACCCGCTACCTGCCGGTGGGTAAAAAAGCCGTCACTGCGGTTAAAAAATGGCTCAAAAGACGAAATAATTTTGAAACAAATGATTTTAAAGCGCTGTTTCTGAGTCAACAGGGTAAGCGGATCTCCAGATACTCCATACAGAGCCGACTAAAACTGCTGGCTAAATCTCGGTCACTGGTTGGTCGTGTCAACCCGCATATGCTGAGGCATTCTTTCGCAACCCATTTACTGGTATCCGGTATTGATCTTCGGGTCATTCAGGAATTGCTGGGACATTCCGATATTAGTACCACGCAGATCTACACCCACCTGGATTATAATCATCTGTCAAAGGTATTTAAAAAAGCGCATCCGAGAGCTAAAAGAATGGATGAGTCTTGAATTTTTTTAATTCCACCGACTGAAATCGTTGTGTTGAAAATAACCGTAACTCGCTTTATCAACAGAGTCCAATCCGGGCAACTGCTGACCACAAAAGGGACAACATAGAATATTCAGACTGGTCAACCAGATGATATCGCCGACATTTTCCAGATGGTGATTTTCTTCGAGGTCAGATTCAGAGGCTTCTTTTTGAATATTTAAAGTCCATGCGGGGACTTCATCATCAAAGTGTAGATAAACGCCAGATTTTGGAAGGGCGTGACAGGTATGTGCTTTAATTGTCATATTGAAGGGCAGAGTTTATTTTAGCAGTATTGTAAACTATCAAGATTAAATTCAGACAACTAATCAAGACAAAACATGAAAACCGGACGTAATGATCCCTGTCCCTGTGGTAGTGGCAAAAAATACAAGCATTGCTGCCTGTCACCAGCTTCTGTAGTCAATGATGAATTGAAAGGTCTACTGGCAGAGCAGGAGTTTGACTCGATTGACGATGTGCAGGCAGTGGCTGACCAGTTCATGCAACAAAAAAATCAACTACCACAGGATGATTTCCAGGGGCTATCGCCTGAACAGGTGCATCGAATGCTGCACTTCCCATTCGACACGCCAGAATTTTTCACCTTCCCTGAAACACTCTCCAGCGCGCCGGAAGCACCGATATTACACCTGGTTCAAGAGATAACAGCGGCCATCGATGAAAAAGGCCTGAAAGCCACTGCAAAAGGTAATCTGCCATTAAAACTCTGTAAACTAGCGAAAGTCGATTACCAGAAGTTCAAACCCGAAGGTGATTATCTGTATCGTAGGAATATCAGCAGCGAAGAAGATTTTGACGATTTACATACAGCCAGAATTATCCTGGAACTGTCAGGATTACTCCGAAAAACTAAAGGGCGCTTCTTTTTAACCAAAAAATATCAACAGATAATTAAAAAATCTGGGTTGACGGGACTTTATCCATTGTTACTCAAAACCTATTGCAGAAATTTCAACTGGGGATTTCGTGATGGATACGAAGAGATTCCTTTCATACAGCACTCATTTTTATTCACGATGTATTTGCTCAAACTACTTGGCGACGACTGGAAACCATTTTTTATCTATGAAAATTACTTTTTACAGGCATTCCCGATGGTGATTAACGAAGTCGAGTCCGAACCATACAGAAGTGCCGAAGATGGAGTACGCGCCTGTTACAGCATCAGGACGCTGGATAGATTTCTACACTTTATGGGACTGACCAGCATTGAGAAGATACCCGGTGATAAACCGTTTAAGCGTGAATATCGGATTAGAAAATTGCCGTTACTGGATGAAGTTGTACGATTTTCTATTTGATATTTTTCGATTAGGGTTGGTAGGAGTAGGGGCATAAAAAAATAGAGTACAGGCTAAACTATTACGATATATTCAAGTTAGCAGACATTCACAGATAACCATTTTTCGGATCACATTGTGATCATTCAGGGTAATATTTGTGAAAAACCGTAAGGCAGCAGGAATGGACATAGCAGTCGTACTCTCGATCAGGTTCAATGGGCAGGTAGGTTGATAAAGCAGTCGTTCCTGTAAATTGAGATTAGGTTTCAGTTGTGCCAATTGCGGTCGTTGAAGAAACTATTCCATTCTTCTTTTTGCAATTCGTTATACGGTGGCAAAGGAGTGAAATTGATGGGATTTGACGCCCTGATGAGGCTGTTATATTCTATAACGAGAGCCCAGTTCCGGAACCTGGTGTTGATAGGGATCGAGAATATTCTCAATATGGACAGACAGTTATGACAAAAAGAACCAATAACACACGCAGATTCTCCAACAGAAATGCCACTGTTTCTATAGCCTGCCTAGACGTTCTTTTAAGCTCTTTTTCGCTATCAAAAAGGGGGCCGCTGGAGGGGTTTTACAGTTTCCGTAAAACCCCGTCAACAGAGAGTCTGTAGAATTCACTGTTAGCTGTATTAAAAATGAAAACATTCATGCTTAAATCAGAGCAAGAAATATGCACAGGATTTGAAATTAGAAATAATTTTATTAGCTCTGGTTCAATATCAAGGTTCATCAAAAGAACACCAGGCTGCAAGGTTATATCGAAACGAAAAATGTTTTCAAAAAATGAAATTCATGTAACTTTTAATTATAAAGAAACAGAGTTTCAAGTTTGGGAACCATTTGGTGATAATAGTCGTTTACTTATTGGTTCAGAAAAAGAAACAAACGAAAAAACAATATTTAGTCTTGCAAATGAAATCCAAAAAACTAAATGTTATTTTGTATGCTAGCAATAAAACAGCTAACAAATCAAATTCAGCGGATGCAGCAAACATGGCACGCCATTTTGCTGCCGCAAAAGCCGTTCCATGTTTGCTGCACAGCTGATTTGGGCCGTTAGGTGTATAAGATGGATTGTGCACAAGAATGCATAGAAGCACTAAACGGGGCCGACTTTAGATTGTGGAGTTATACTGCTAGTCATGATAGGTTAACTGTAGCTCTGAAAGGTTCTGGGCTTGGAGATAAATTAGAGTTTCTATTTTGCTCAGAGCTGTATTATAAAAACCCAATAAAGTTCGTTTCACCTAAACTGATAGTTAAAGAAAAGAGCATAATCCTCAAAGGTACTGGGTTTGAAATCAAGTGTCTTGAAATTACCAGAGTCAACGAGAGTGGTGATCCTCTATGGAGTATGAATTTTCAAAAGGATGGTAAGTTTTCATGCAGTCAAACGAATATATAAAACACCTAACAAAATAGGATAGGTCGCGCGCCAGCCGCGACTTAATCCGGTGTTGGACAAGCCCGGTGGCTGGACTCTCTATAAAGTAAATAGCTTGATTTGTGTTTGGTTTTTTGAACTGAAGATGACCGTG
>Ga0233435_1000613_pt1 | contig 40477 bp, 45 predicted proteins | sample SI_122_August201_3_FD_182735 | JGI IMG/M metagenome (GOLD analysis project Ga0233435, IMG submission 182735) | Seawater microbial communities from Saanich Inlet, British Columbia, Canada - SI_122_August2016_135_MG | ecosystem: Environmental > Aquatic > Marine > Inlet | place: Canada: British...
AAAGTTCTTTTTTGAATTAGCTCTTTTGGCAGGTTTCTTGTTAGGCTTGGTATTAGTTGCCATGTGTTACCTCCCCTAGGTAACCCTCAGATAGGATATTAGGGCAAGCCAGTGAGGTACTGGCCGTATTGACTTTATATTGCAAATGATACATTTTCTCGTCTCCACTCAAAAGGTTATAATCTTTCTTAATCATGAACATACTTTAACATAATCATTATGCTATGTCAAATAAAAATATATAAATAATTAAACTATATTTATTAAGAGTAGGACATAGAGAGAGATTGCATACTATATATAGTATGGTTTGAAGATTTTAAGGATATCCTAAAAAAGAATTGACTAATTTCGCGAACTTGATATTATAGGTTTACTTTTTTCCATTCTTTCCACAGGGGCTGGCATTAACCCATTGCCAGTCCCAGCCTTATTACCCACCGTTTGTTTTCATTACCTGATACGCCATCCGGACATTGCTTTCATATTCCGCCTCTGTAGCCTTAACCACCTTTTTCATAGAATTAATAGCATGTATGTACTTTTCTACACCTTTTTTTTCTCCAGTCACAACGTCTTTTGCTTCCCGGACAGACGCAAACGCCAGCTTTGCCAATAAGTCTACGCGCTCTGCCTTCGTTTTTCCTGCCATATTTCTAATATACGCATACGCACAAGAGGCGAGGCCGCCCAGTGCCACTCCGATTTCTATAATCGTTGCTAAATCCATACTCACTCCTTTCTAATCATGCTCTTGTTTGTTAAGTTTACGCTGAATCCTCAGCACGTTAATTGTATCAGGCTCCGGCTTGCCAAGCTCCTTGTCTAAGGCACTCCACAAATCCTGTCTCAATACAACGTTTTTATCAATCTTAATTCCGGTGCCCTTGTCACCCCTCCATCTATCTCTATCGGCTTTGTTTTGAGGCAACTCAGACGTGTCCATATCAGTATAATCTAACCCCTGGAACTGAGGGGCCCTTTTTGGTAACTCATCAAACTGCTCATTTGCCCACTCAATTAATGTCAAATGCGGAGGCTTAAACTTAATCCTTGCATCTGGATATGAAACTTGAATCTTTCTATCAGTCATAAACCAAACTCTACACAACCCCATAAACGACCTCCTTTACTGATCCCCTATTAAAATAACACTAACGTCAGCAACGTCAAGGGGGTTGTTCTGGTTAGCGTCTACACCCTTTATTATTATACTTCCTGCTGCCTTGCTGGAATACGTCATCTGTGCAACAGTATCGTATCCGCCAGTAATAACAGCAGCATAGTTCGCATTTGCAAAATCAGTATCGATTGTCAATGTCCATATACCAACTCCTCCATCAGTTATTGTTCCAGAAAAGTTAAAGCTATCATTATAAGCAGGAGTTCCGGTACCATCAAAAGAGCACCACGCCTTAACCAGCTTTTGATTTGTAGAAGTGGCGATATCATCATCGGTGATACTGTCAATGTCTGGTGGGCTTCCGGTTGTTGCAGTCAGCACAGATCCCAACATTCTCTCTCCGGTAAAATTATCAGCATTTGACGTCCGGAATGACATGCTAAATGTTCCACCAGGCACATTGTCATCAACGGCATACACATAATACGTTGTAGAAATCGCAGAACTTCCACTTCCGTCAATATTTCCATTTAAATCAAGTGATATATCCGCAGTATTCCTTACCGCTCGCTGGTCAATCATCATTTCCTGCGCTGGAATTTGCACCGTATCACCAGCGGTTACGTTAATTGCTACTGCCTGCCTGAAATTTAACAGCATTTTTGCCAGACCAATATTCTGAACCTTCGAAACCGTTCCAAGGAAATCTTGTATTGCCCTGTTCTCTTCTTGCAATGTAATTATATCTGCCGCCTCTATGTCATCCTCATGGTCAACAGGAGGCTTAAAGTCTTTTTTGCCAGTAGGGTATTGTGATGCCATCTCTCACTCCTTAAGTATCTACAATTTGATTTAGTCTATTATTTAAGTATCCAATTGTTTCAGATATATCCTCTCTGATCTTACCGCCAACTATATTTACCGTCAAACCATCTCCATTTGACAGTGCATAATTTATTCTTTCCATCTGATATTTAGAAGTTACAAAAGGCGACGAACCTAGCAATGCAAACAAAATAGCCCCCTGCGGAGGAAGAGTTTCTACTTGTTTTCTAACATTAGATATAATTGCATTTACAGTCGTTAGCGGCTCCTTAGAATCGGTTAAATATCCATCTATATATTGATCAGCCGTATCATCCGTAGAGATTGCGCTTTGTTGCAATATCGCATTTCGTTTGCCGAAACTATCTTGACTCGCCAGATCTGTTTTTGTTCGGACATATGATCCTGCGCCGAATAACTTATACTCATTTATTATACCGCTAAAATCACTCACTTCATTTAAAGCATGGAGTTCGTCTGCAACAAAAGCATTTTTTACATCATTAGACCGTACAACAAAGAATATTTCCTTTTCATTATTTACGCCCCACTCGGCGTTTCCGGATATTTCCGACAATGACCGAATCGCAGACATTGCAGATCCATTAAAAGTTATGGAATCAACGACAAACCCCTCAGCCCTGACTAGCCCCTTTGACGGTGTTCTTTTTATTTGCGTATCAGGTGCTACATAATTATCGATGATAAACGCAACTATCGAGTCTGTATTAGAGTCTGTGAATGTTATATTGTCAAGCCTTACCCTTTCAAGCTGCATTACAAACCCCTGAACCTGCAATGAAACTGTACTTGCCAGACCTAGCTTTTGTGATCTATTGGCCACCTCTCCACGATACCAAGTTTCATACAATTCACCACTATTCCGAATCACGTCTATCTGGATCTCTGTCCCTTCTTCTATTACATCAACCGACTGATAAGGTAGGGCAAGAGACATACTGGCACTGCCACAACCTCCGATTCTATTATATTCCCACCTTACATCAAGCAATACCGGCTGACGGTTCTTTCCAGAATATGTGGCTTGACCATATTTGCGCTGTTTGTATTTATATGGATCCGCCAATTCATGAAATACGGCCTTTGAATCCACGAGTATCGTACTGCTGTTGTTCTTATCACGTAGAATTATTCTTATGTTAAAAGGACGTTTCTCGCCACCATATTTTGCCTGTCCATATTTTACGGTTTTATATTTCGACATTATAAATACGTGTCTCTGTATTCAAATTGATATCGCCCTGGTGCGCTTTGCACTTCGAAAGTATTATCACCTTTTGGCATCTCTATAAAATCACCAGTGAAAAAGTTTGCATAATCCCTACCAGCGCCAGAAATTTGCCTTGTCATGGAATCAAACAATATTGTTCCGGTCTGTACTAAATTCTTGGAGAATCTAAAGAATGAGGTTCTTCCCTCTGGTTCAGTATTAATAATTCTCGTATCAATTAAATCCCCGGAATCAGCAATCATAAATATACGTGGTCGCGCAAAGGCGTTGCCAGCATTATTAAGGGTAATTGATTTTGTGCAATGATTTACTTTAAAGAATATATCGCCGCTAATGTTCTTGGTAATGACATCGCCGGAAGTATGTTCGTATTGACCACCCTGATATTGATTCGATAGCGTTGCAGATCTAATTGACCGGTAATTACTATCATCAAAGGCTTGATCTCCGCTAAACATAAGACCATATTCAAGGCCAATTTGTATAGGAGCGAACTGAAAATTTAAATCTATTTCAGACGAAACCGCCCAGTCACCACTCGCCACAGTAACGGTATCCTTGACATTATTGTTTATATCCCTGATAGTACAAACGACATCTCCGGAAGGAACTCCGGTATTCGCTCCAGATTTAATAATTATCTTACTAATTGTACTGTTTGTTGCGATAAACCTTTGCTTCAAAGCGTTCTTTGTCGTCGTGCCAAACTCAACATCTGTATCACCACTGGTTTGAGATATTCCTACAGCTTCATCAGTCCACGCCAATTCAAGGTGTTTAAATTTATATTGATTAGAATATTTGTATGGATCATCATGGATAATATTTAGATTATATGACTGTATTACTCCAGGGCTGAGTGGGGTTCGTGATAGATTGTTTTTTCGACTAAACATAAATCTATCTTCACCGAACCATATTTTGAATTCTTTGCGTTCTGTGGCCTGTTGTATAAATTGGATCCTGGTGTCGATGCCATCAAAAGACCCCTTTGTCACAGTGGATGATATTGTTGTCTGGCTAACGGCTTTATAATTACGCTCTTCGCTTATGGCGCCATCCCTTTTCAAGTTATCCAGAATTCCTATTTTATTTGGAGAGCCTTCTACCCACGTGTCGCCGTCTTCAATTAATCGTACAAAGTTCACGCTTTTAATTAAGTCATCCCCGGAAACAACTGTGATTAATCGTCCTTTATGGGTTCCGAGCCCTACAATTGGCGAGAATGTATGTTTTTTATTCCATCGTCTGTTTTCAAGAAAAAACATATCACCACTGATATTTGTAGCGACTTCTGTATCAAGATACACGGTATGAGCCTGCATAATACCATCGCTTATTTTATTTTTTTCCCATTTCAATCCATCGTGCTTGTAATGAAACCCATTATCTGCAATGCCTGTAAGCTTGCCATGTGCCTCTAACAACCTCCAGATATAACCTATGCTGTCTCCTGATAAAATTGATTGTTGCCACCATGAATCGTCCTTTGCAAAGATCTTAGCCCCCGTTGTCGAAGCATATATTTTTCCATCCCATGCAGCAATGCCTTTGACAGAAGTTTCACCCGTAGTATGGTCTGACGTTAAAGTACTCCCATCAGAAGTGTAAATGTCACCATCTTCTGCAGCAATAAAGATATCATCGCCGCTTTTACTAGCTATCTGGTGGAATCTGGTGGATTGTGCGCTTCCTACTTGAGCCCACGCCCCATCAAACGTATTCTTGCGATATAACCTACCACCATCAGTTCCAGCGTACAGAAAGCCATCTGTGTGTAATTTAAGAGCTGTTACTGTTCCCGTTATACCTGACTCAGAAGTCCAGTTCGTGCCTTCAATAGAACGTTCAACCCCACTATCGATACCAACAAAGGCATAGCCAAAGGCAGACTCAGCAGGTAGCGGAGTAGTAAGCCCTGATTTCACAGTACTTTCCTCTGTAGCGCCAGATATGGTTTGTATTATTTCTGTCATTTTAAACTGCTAAATTGTATTGGTTTATTTAGTGTCAAGTTTATTTCATTGCCTAATTTCTGGCCCACGACCTTAATGTTTTGATCACTGGACAAATTAATAGCTCCATTTAAATTCAGTGTAATCCCGGAACTTCTATCACCTTGAAAATCAAGTCTTGACAAATTAACACCGCTGAACCTTTCACCCTTATCAACAAATGCTAATCCTGATCTTGTAATTTCGCCGCCTTGCGCGAGCTTAGGTATTCTAATTGCCTGCGCCGCAGACATTTGAGAATCCGGAGAAAAGCCTTTGGATAAAGTATCCAATCCCTCAAAAACACTGGTAAATAAGTCCGAGGCCTTGGCGAAATCTGGTGAGACGGCAATCTCTTTTGTCAAAGATTTAAAGCCTGCGGCATCAAAAACATCACCTTGCTTACTCAAAAACTCTGTTATCGGAGCCACGGTCTTCGCCATGATTGATTTTAAAACAGTCGTATTGCCCAAGCTGGCTGTTACCGCCTGTATTATACTATCAAATATTGAGTTATTTAACACATCTTTAAATACATCAAAGCCTGCAGTAGCAGTTGACTGTTTAAACCCTTCTCCAATCGCAGAAGTCACAGCACCTGTCAATGTTGTCTCGATTGTGTCTAGTAGTTTTTCCGCATCGGCAGTCGCGGATTGAAGAGCACCTATCTTACTAGCTAAATCCTGTGGACTAGATGGTATTGCCTGAATAGCAGATAAAGCTCCGGATAATTGAGGGAAATTTTCTTCGATACCCAATGCGCCGGCACGTCCCAAAACTCCACCGGCGGCCCCTTTGGCCTGTGCTGAGAGTGGATTCGCAATTGCCCCAAAACCTCTGAATGAAGTCGCTCCAAATGGCAATCCCGGTCTGCTTTTTTTTCCTCCGAATAAAGATCCACCAATGCCGCCTAAAGCAGATCCAATGAATCCTCCTGCTGCCGCCCCAATAGGCCCAGCCAAGGCGGAGCCCGCAATAGAACCACCAATACCGCCAATTGAACTCCCGATACTAGATCCACGGTTCTCTTGAAACCCCAATAGTCCTGGAGCAAATCCGCCCGCAAAAGAACCAATACCACCAGCGAGGCCAAGTCCACCACCAATAGCCCTTGTGCCTGCACGTCCAAAAACCTTGGCAAATCCGCCCGCAAGCTTTCCCGTTCCTCCGAATGCAGTTCTTGCCGCCAATCCCAGACGGGCACCGCCAAGTCTGATCAAGCTTGACGGGCTAGACAACCCACCCGGGCTTAATGTCCCTTGGCCTGCAGCCAATGCAATAGACGCGGCACTTTTTAACCCAACCGATGAGGACAAGCTTTTGCCAGCACCTACGGCAGAAACCGCACTACTCGCACTAACCGGAGATCTACCGCCCTGTGCGATACCACCGATACCCGCACCACTTGCCAATCCCCCAGCAGTTGTTTGTACTATTCTGTTTCCAGCAACAACTTGATTGCCCCCGAATCCTCCAACGCTACTAATTCCAGCAAAATTTAAAACCGACCGTGCCACTGCATCTGTGGAAAGTCTGATAATAGAATCCCCAATATCCCGAAATATATTTATCATTGTATCCCGGAAATCCACGCCCCTTTTTGTCAGTCTGGCAAATAGAATGTTGGAAAAAGTGGATTCTATCTTTAACGCTGTGTCTTCATAAGCTTTTTGAGTTTCTTTTAATGCCTTTTTTTGATCTTTTGACATCTCAACTGCAACCGCTCCCGCTTTTTCAATAATAGGTGCCATTTCATCAATTTTCTTATTAAGCTTTTCCGTGTTATCTTTTGCTTTTTTTATATTTTCATCATATTTCTCTCCAAACTTATCAACTAAATCATTTACCTTTTGTATATCTGCTGGAATTTGTTTGAATGAATCTACAACTTCACCTAATACAGGTATTGAATCGCCAACCTTATCAATACCATCGCCAAGGCCTTTAAAGGCCTTACTAACTAATGGGATTTTTCCAAGAATACCTAAGAAGGCTTTTATCTTTCCAATTACCCATGCTATCATCCTGCCAATACTTCTCCAAACAACAATCTGTGCGCTTAATATAGCCTTCCATACAACTCCTGTTTTCGCCGCTATTGCAACTACTTTTATAAATTTCTCTATTCCATTTTTTATAAATGTATCAAGCGTGTCTTGACTTAATCCCACACTGCCTTTTATTGAATCAAACCCTTCGACAAGTGTATTTAAAAAGGAATTCATTGAGGACGATTGGGCGACCATTGCCTTAAACTTATCATTTGCTTCTTTGGTAATTGCACTTAATTTTGCAATTGCATCTGCGGTACTATTCGATTGCAACGAAACTCGACTTATAATGTTTTCACCTGCAGCCAATGTTGCATTTAAAAAGGCAGTTCTCTTTTCCACATCGGTTAACTGGCTTGCCGTTTTGCCCAGCGTTGCGGCATATACTTCATTTGCCTGTTCAACTTTTATAATTATACCTAAATTATCGAGTATCAACTTTGATTGACGACCAATACCAATAGAAATATCTTCAAAAGATTTCGCCACCGTGTCACCAGTCGCCTTTGATGCAGATCGGGCAATTTCCATTAGTTTTGTTATTTTATCAGGCGCAATTCCTAATAGCATGGCACGACTCGCACTTCCAATAAGCTCCATCGTGCTGACCGTGCCATCACTAACCTTTTTCAAGCTTGAAATGATTTTATTGCCATCAGATCCGAAACTTTTTGCCAAACTCTGAAATGCAATTGTTTGCTCCCGGATCTTTGCACCTTCAGAAATGCTATCAATGCCTTTTTTGATAGTTAATACGATGCCGGTAATAGCTACGGCAACTGCAAGGAAATTTTGTTTAATAGTCCGTGCAACTGTAACCGCAACTTTCCCCATAGATGATATGGTGGTTTTTACCCCCTTGAAAGCGGTATTCATTTTTGATACAACAGAAGAGGAGATTCTTTGAAGTGCGCGAAGCTGGCCTTGAACCGCTTTTACGGCGGCCTTAGTTGCCGCTTTTGCCTTAACAGTAATTTCAACTTTACGCTCTGCCATGTTATTTGTCGTTTTTACGGTTAGTATGTGAAATAATTTGAGCTTCAATCGCTCTGAACCATTTCACGTCAACATAATATTGATCGTAATAACCGCCGTCTCTTGGCAGACACCTAAGCTTTGTATCAAGTGAAGGATTGCAAAATAGATATGTTTGTAATACGGCAGGAAGCTTTTTCCAACCAAGTTTCTCACATACTGCGTCAGAATTTGTATTGGTTAGAAATAATTCGACTGCCGTAATTATTTTTTTTCTTTGTCTTTTGCCTCCGATTCGGGTTCATTTAATTCATTGTCTTCATCTATTTTCTCAACAATTTTAATCCTTATCCAGTTGGCAAGTTTCTTCTTATTATCACTGTTAAATTTTATAGTCTTGTTGTCTTTGTCAACAACATTCCGCCAGTCCTTGAGAGCATAGTCAAATTTTAAAGACCTAACCTTTCCGCCGAGATACTTAACAAAACTCTTTTTACTTTTTGAGTCTGTTGTCGTAATAGTACTGTTGTCTTCTATCTGGTCAAATTCCCATTGAGTGAGTTTTGACAATTCGAAAACCGGATTCTTTTCACCTAAACCACAATCTACTACAAAATCATACGTTTCTTTATTATCGAACATCTGCTTCATAAGATCTCCTTATTGGGTTTATCCTGACCTGCAGGTTCCTACCCTGCAAGCCAAGCACTTAATTATGTCACTGTTATTTTGATTGCATCATCACTCGCACTATCATCAACTTGTGCTGTAAACGGTATAGTTTCATTGACGATAGCACTGAATCCAGACAATGGCGCATCATTCTGTTCCATGTTTATCTTTGCACACTCAAGTATAAATGTATTTGAGTTTCTGGCAAATGTGACTTTAAACGATGTCTGCGTATTTGCTAAGAACAACGCGCGTGCGGTTGTATCTGTAAAGAGCCTGGTGAAAGTCCCGGTAACAAGCAAACTCGTTGCTGGTATTTCTCGCCTTGTTAAAGACGCTCCTGTCCATAGATCAGTAATCAGGTTATTGTTTAGTGATAGCGTAAAGGCTGTTATTTCGTCATCTTGAGCACCACCAATTTCAAATGTGGCTTCAGAATGCATGTATGGATCATCACCAGAATTAAAAGACGGTGCGCCAATAGACGCATCATTTCCACCCTTGCCCTCAATAGCAACGTTACAAACTAATCCTTCGCTACTATTGGAACTAAAGTCCATGCTGGATATTTTATCGCCGCTGGTATATAAGTCACCAACTCCCCTATCAACATGGACAACCACTGATCCTATAGTTGCCTGGCCTTTTGCAGAATAAGGACTTGATGCATTGCCGAGCGCGGCTTGCCACCATTTTTCTGTATTGTTAGGAGTGACATAAAAACTGATACCACCGGTAACAAGTTCTCTCATCAGCCTGCCTCCCTGCTGCTGTCTACTGTTTTGTATTACCTGCGGATAGAAATAGTCTTTCTGGTGAATAAGACTCTCAGATATAATAGGCTGGAACGTATCTACCGTCCCTCCTGAACCGAAACTCCCTTCAGTGCGAAGCCCCACATAACCAGTACTGGCCAATGTAACTGCCATTATTTATACTTCCTCATAATAAACCTCCATTATTAAATTAAAATTCTATTTCTTTATTGATTCCTTTATGTCGTTTTCTGCCATAACGGTTTTTATGATCTTTCTGAGTTTCTTTGTCAGTTCGTTGTCTTTGCGTAAAATTCGGCAGAATAGTCCCATTAACTTCTGCGCCGATATATCAAGTTCAAGCCATTCCCTTCTTTTAATATGCCCACCGGAATACGCTATACGCTTTAGCTCTGAATTGACAACCATTTTTATATTGCCTAGAAATTCGTTTTCTTCTTCGAGACCAGTGCACAAGATACTTACTACTTCATTTTCTCTGATTTTTATTATCAAACCAGATTCCTCTTTCTCAGTCAACATTTTATTTGGCTTTGAATCACTCATAATTTATATAACCTTTTGAATAAATGTTCTTTGTATAATTTTCCAACACGCTCATATAGACGATCAAACGGCAGTAGCAACAGGATACTTGCCATCCACTTCGGCACTTTTAATCCAACCAATAAAGTGAATAAACGCTGCATATTCTCAAGCTTCCTTGCTGTTTTCTTATCAAATAGCAAGACAGTCTTGCCAAAAAATGCATCTGGTATTGTCGATATATCTCCGTCAAATACCCCTGACTTGATACATCTATTGCCAAGTTCCGTTGATGGATACGGCTGACAAAGCGATGCCCAACTGAGCCCGGTTTTGGATTTTTTATTGAACTCAAAAGTGTTCCACATGTCCTCAATGGTATTACAAAACGGAATACCGATCATATTTTCCATGCGAAAAGGCATTTTTAGTTCATGGAGTATATCTATAGCTTTATCTACTTTTTCCTGTGAAAACTTTTTGCCAAGTATTTCTTTTCTGACTTTACCGTCTGCGGATTCAAGAGCAAATGTTATTGAGTTACACCCAGCCTTTTGTAATAGTCTTATTCTATCATAATCAATATATTCTATTCTCATTTGTACGTGAAATGGAACGCCTACGTGGAAAGGCCAAAAGTCTGCTAATATTTCAAGATTCTTTTTGCTTGCACCCATTTCATCATCCTGGAAAAAGAAAAATTTGGTTTCCGGATAATCTTCTTTTATCTTTGTCGCCTCATTTATGACTCTCCATATTTCCCGTTGCCTCAGTCTTTTGCCATCGAATATCTCATTAAATTGTGAATTAAAACAGAACGTACACGCAAATGGACACCCACGGCTTGAACTAATCGACCTAATAGGATTATTTTTATTGTGTTCATATTTATATAAAATATCTCTGTCTGGATCTGGCAATTCATCTAGCTTTTGTGGTGGTAATTTAGCATTAACCAATCCTGCCTTATTACAGCTTACATATTCTATACCCAGAGAAAAAACATCCTCATTCCTCAAGTGTTCACACAATTCAGGCAGCGCATAATCACCTTCGCCCTTAATAACATAATCAATATGCGGTTGGCTCATAACATCATCCGTGCAGAATGTGGCATGGGCACCACCAAAGATTGAAATAAAACGGTAGTTTTGCTTAAGGCATTTGTTAATATCATAAAAACACTTCTGACCGCCTGTCCAAATCTGATAACAAATTATATTCGGAGTATGAGTTTTTACATATCCAATATAATCAGTGTCTTTATCGATCTGCAACAAATCGACTTCAAAGCCTTTTTGCTTTAAACCGGCAGATAGGTACCCAATTCCAAGGGGTTCGATAACAAATCGCTTTGTTATAAATAAAATCTTATTCAACTTTTTGCTCATTTCCCTAATTAGTTACTATTGTTATTCCAAATCCGAGGCTGTTTGTAATTCTATTTCTACATTATGAGAAGTATCACCATGGAACTCAACAATCTTCATTTGCCTCTTTATCAAACGCCACACCCGGTCAACATCAAGCCTCTCAATACATGTTGGCTTTGATTTACAATGAGCATGGCACCTAATAGGCCGACACGTTGGGCACGGCTCAGACACGATATGATAAACATTATCGCCATATCCTCCGGAAGTTTTTGGTATTGTACAACCACATAATTGAAATACCTGTGATCCGGTAGTTGCGGCCAAAGAAGTTAATCCAGAATCAAGCCCGATAAACATATCAGCATTATTCATCAAATGCCATATTTCAGTAAAACTCCCTTTAAATATATGGTCATCATCAACCATCTGCAAATCTTTATCGCCACCAACCTGGTAGATTGTGTATCCGGCGTCTGTCAATAATTGATTCAACGTATACCAATCTTTAAAGTCTTTATCTGGATTCCGCGTCTGACAGTGAATTACCGCATATTTAAAATTGATTATTTCGGGTCCTATTTTTGGATTAGGATAAAAGACCAAAGGTGTTTTCTTTACCGGCAATCCGCATCTTAATTGATAATAATTGAGCAAATGATTATGCCTCAAATAATCAAGCTGGTGCCAGATACCATCCTCCCACTTGATCTGCTGAGGAATCATAACCTTGTCATAACCGCCTTTGATCGCATGTTGTAATATCAGATCCCATTGAGTCAACCAATTCTCGCATACTTCTATTTTATGGAAATCAGGATTATATCCAACGAGTTCCAAGTAGCACGTGTTTGTAAATAACGTGATTTCTGTATCTTCTCCATGATGTTCTTTAATATTACGTGCGAGTGGATTATTAAGGATTACATCGCCCATGTCTTTTACAAGCACTAGCATTATCTTTTTCATTGTTCTCCTTTTCAATTGTCTACATACAACATTGCCCATCCTGCAGCAATTCCAGTGCTGTTCGTATCTGAATCAGCCTCTATTGTTATATCATTCATTTCTTTGAAACCTCCCTTTGGAATTGGATACACTCTTGGCAAGGCGCTATTACCTGAAGACATAACGGATGCCTCCTCCTGTACCTGAAAAACATCCCCAACTGGCCTGACTTTTAATCTTAAGCTGCAATTTGCGTTTACCTTGCCAGACAGAGAACCGAACCATGTAATAAAATGCCCTGTTTTTCCTGCAGGAATTGTATCTGCGCAAATCATTGTGGAGTTATAACCGATAGGCAATGCCATCATGATATTTGCCGTGGTTGTTTTCTGCCGACATGTAATCTCTCCAACATTGTCCCCACCATGACATCTCGCTCTAGACATTCTCAAATAAGCACCAACAGTATCAACCCCTGTTACCCCATTAGTTATTATGTATTCACCCCCTACATCTACATAGGAAGAATTAAGAAGATGCCTCAATTTGATAACTGGCGTTCCCGTAGAGGCTTTAGTGGCGACCCTATAAGCATCATTTACTGCAATAGCAGTGCTTCCTTCAAATCTCCACACCGTGATTATTGTTTCAGTGACAGATACTATTATCCCATGATCGGACTGAGTGTCATTTATTAAAACATCGCCAGCCGCCACTCCATCACTTGAAAAAGTGGCTCCTGTATCTTCCATGGTTGTAGTGCTTCCACCCGTTGCCGTGCCGCTTGATACTAATGTCCCGATATCATTCCCACTGCTACTAAAGACTTCTAATATTTCTGCCGCTACCGCATTATGCCCTGTATAAACCCCACCACCATTCCATATGGTTTCAAATGTACCAACTGCATTCGGTATATTAGGGTTACGTCCAAACTTATGCACCACAGAATGTCCCGGTATATTCCCCTTCGCAACTTCTAATAAAAAATCTCGTGTCCAAAGAGGATTTCCAGGAATACCCATTTGTTTCTGCGATTGATCTCCTAAATATGCAGCAATCTTTGATATCTCTTTATTTAAATTAACAGCCATTGTTTCCCATCCGTCCTGTTATATCGTTAAACAACTTAATAGTTTCCTCGCAGTGAGCAATGTTCTTTGTGCCAAAACATATTACATCCGGATTTATTTCATTGATAATCATGTGGAAGGTGTTGGTAATTACACTTGCAACATGACAAGGCTTCGCCATAAAAGAAAGACCATCATTAAATGGCTTTATTGCAAATACATATTTATCCTGCCTCTTTAATTCTAATGCAAAATCTTTCATTTCAGGGCTTGATTTTGGATGATACGGTATCATGAAAAACTTACATTCCGGGTGTTGTTTTAAAAACATAAACCCCATTCCTGCTGACTCAGTTGTAATGCCAAGCCGTGGGAACATTTTAGTTTCTAAAAGTTCATGATATAATTTATCACCGGTATTGTATAATTGTTTATCGTCCAGGTCGGATATCCACATTATATCTGGTATGCGCTGTAATGTTTGCAAGCTGTTTTTGACCAACATTAAATTTTCATTATATTTATAAGCTGAAACCTTAGTCATTATCTTAACGGTCGGATTCTCACAATAATTTCCGAGTATTGCTTCACTGATTCCATATCGATGATGGCTATCGAATAGATTTATTCCAAGAGCCAATGCCCTCTCAATTAATGGGTATGCTAGTGCTGTCGGTAGGTGCTCAAATTTCCCACCGCCGAGGCATAACCGGGAAATATCTAAACCGTCAATATTTGTTGTTTTCATACTATTTTTTTATTATATTGTATGCAGTAAGCTATATTATGTAATACTTGGTGATTAGACGAGCACGAATCTTTTGATTTATCTATTTTGGCATTGATCCTGTTTACCCACACTGACCTCTCATGGTTCCTTGCCGATTTTTGTATTGATTTAATTTCTTGATTTTTCATCTAATTAATCCCCAATTCCTCACATACCTCATCGTATGTATTTTTAAATTCTTCTCCAGATTTCCACCACGCAGCATCTATCCCAGCAGACCTCATATAATCACACTCACCACAATAAGACAATTCTTTCTTTTTGCCTTCAATAAATGCTTTCCGGATATCCATCATCGGCTTGCCATGCCATATCTCTTTAAGTGTTTGATATTTTAAATCACCTATCACAACGGTACCTCGAACATCTTGGCAGCAAACAACGGCACGCCCATCTGCCATAATACTTAAATCAAGGAATATCCGCCAGCAAGGAACATTAATATCCCCTGCCATATATTGAGATTCTTTAATAATCTTGCTGTCAGAATCAATCAATCCACCAATGTTCTGCACCCCGGAACCACCAACATCATCAACGCCCATATCCTGAAAAAGCTTATGATATGCATCCAGTGATTTTTTGTTGGCTTGTTGTGGCACAATAGCCGTTTGAATCTTCATATTGACACTGCCAGCATTTCGAATCTTAACAAGATTTCTTACATTCTCAACGACTATATCAAATTTCAACCCAACACGGATTTTTTCATAATCCTCTGCATTCCCACCATCAATACTGATTACAATTATATCAAGTCCTGATTCTAATATTTTTACAATTTTTTGCTTATCCAAGAGGCTTCCATTTGTGAAGAATACCAACTTCTTATCTGGATTAATTTCCTTAGTATATTTAATTCTTGAAACCAGCTTATCAATATCCATCAATAACGGCTCACCATTTAGATGAAAGTGGATGTATTCCATATGATAATCCTTGCATTCAACAACCGCTTTCTGGAATATATCACTCGGCATTTCTCCTTGATAGCGTGTCATGCCACCACGCGGACACATAGTGCAACGGGCATTACACCCGGAATGGCTCTCTAAATGTATCTCCGCTGGGAAAGCCATTGCCTTTGTTAAATATTCCTTTAGATTCAATGTGTACGTCCTCTATTTTTAATGAATTGTCTATAAACGATAAGTCCATTGTTAATGTTATATCTCCGCGTCTGACTATACAAGTATGCTTCACTCCCAAATAATATAACCAATCAAATCTCCGCGTACCTTAACTTCAAATTTCTTGAATATATCGGTCAAAAAAGCAATGAAGTCTCCAATATTCCAATGCCATAAATGCTCCGGATTGTCATTTGCCATTCCGCTTGGTAGAATGCCACATACTACCTTGGCCACTCCCTTTTGTTCTCTCAATGCTTTTCCGGGGCATGTAAAATGTTCTAATGAATGCTGGGAAAAGGCAGCATCGAAAGGGGTTTTTACATACTTGCAAATTCCTGTTAATTCTTCAGACAATGACTGCTCAAAATAAACATTTGATATATTATTCCTCTCTTGCAAATCTCTAGCGAGTTTTATGAAAATTCTTGATCCGTCTATGGCAGAAACCCGACAATCATTATTCAATGCGTATGACAAAGCAAATAACCCATTTCCACAACCCATATCAATAATGCTTTTACTATCTTTTAACACGGAATCGTACATCCATTTAAATATTGTTCCGGTATCTCCATTATCAGTCAACAAATAATGATCTTTAATCCTCTGCTTATCCCATTTGTCAAAGTTATTTACAATATCCTTGTAATATCCTGATTCCATTGCCTGTATATCGAGATAGCGAGAAACATCATCAACACTTTTACATCCATCAGGATATTTATGTTTAATTAAATATCTCCTTCAACAACTGAATTGCCACATCATTCCACTGCATATCAAACATGTCTGCACGGCCAGCATCTCCCAAAGTACATCCATGAACCGGTTTACTGGCCAACGCTCTCATTTTTGCTTTCAAATCTTCTTTATCCGGAATAAGCCACTTATGATTTAACGCCTGTGGACATTTCTTTATGTATTCAACGCAGTCTATAGTTTTTTCCAGGCACTTAACAGTAAGGCCATTAACTCCGTCCTGCACAAAGTCCATATACCCGCCCTGAGCCGTTACAATTACCGGTAGTCCTCTGGACATGGCTTCTGCCACTGGCAAGCCAAGTCCCTCGCCTCTGGTCGCCAGAACGAAGCAATCACACGCATTGTATAGCCTTGGCAAGTCGTCATAATACAACTTGTCTGTATTTAATAAGATCCTTGGGTGTCTACCATGCTTTTTAATCATATCCTCTATCAAATATGACAATTGATATCGATGCATTGCTGTGAACCCACCCCTATGTGTCTTGAGAATCAGTGTCACATCTTCTTCCGGGCCAAATTCCTCACAATAGGCATCAAGTAAGATGTCAAAGCCCTTACGCTCTGTGAAGTCGCCAACACTCAAGAATGTATACCCCTTTTTGTTTAATATGTTTGCTGGTTCCTCACAATACCGGAATGAATCTTCAATGCCGAAACCAAGACTGGCAACATTATCCAAAGTCTTTGACCAATGGGCTCTGTTGAATTCACTGAACGTAAATACCTTTTTGACACGCTCGAAATAAGGAAGCCATTCTGACGGAACTTTATCAGTTTCAAACAGACTGTAAATATATGCCTTTTTTAAATCAATATCTTGCGGAATGTCGTCTTGCCACTTCTGCATAACAACAACCGGAGCATCTTTGATAAAGGGAGTATCGGCCATTCTTTTAAGCCTGCTTGTTTTGTCTGTTGGCAAATTCACAATCTCCCTGTTCCATCCCTGTATATTCCGGAATGATACCTTGACTCCAAGTTTATCCAACGCTTCTAAGAGACCACGCGTGATCAGTTCGTATCCAGATTGCCCTTGTGCGGCTCCGTACCAGTTTAAAGCATATGTCATATTAATCCTTTTTCTTTAATTTTATTGTAGGTATTTCAAATTCAATACCATAATTCGTGCAGTTAAGTGTTATGCAAAATACAGTCTTTTCATGGCAATCTTGCTCTAATTCAACTTTACACTCAGGACAAATAACCTTGACAAAGGCATTCATAAAAGGCATCACACCATCTCCATTACAACGTTATATTTTAAAGGATGCTCGATTTTATCTATAACCTTTTTCCACTGCATATCAATAACCCCTTGAGACAAATTCTCTTTAGCCCAATCGTAAGCTTTATCAACCATTGCGTTCCGCTTTTCTGCCTTCATAGACTTCATTTCTATAATAGCCTTGGCAATGTCCTTTGGATTCGCCAATGGCCTTTCTGTTAATTCCATTCCCGTTATATATGCCGTTGGTTTCACCTTAATACCTCTGCCATTCCCAGCAAGCTCTCCGGTTGCTGCATTGTCAATGGTAATAACCGGCAATTTAGCCATCATAGCCTCAGCAACATTATACCCGAATCCTTCCCCGGCTACGTTTATCAGGCAATCAGCAATTCCGAACAAAAGATTGTATTCCTTTTCTGTCATCATTAATAACGGTGTACTTGCCTCGGACATTTGTTTAAAGGTATAAACTTTATTTTGTAACCCAAACTCTGCGATTAACATATTAATATTATAACCCTGTGGATCCGCAAAGTTTGAATTTATCCATAATCCATAGTCTTTGTCATGCCCACAATCCATTAAAATCTTGTATGCCTTCATTACATCGGCCAAGCTCTTCCTGAAATGTGTTCTTCCTGTGTAAAGGCATAGAAATTTATCTGGTGGAATATTTAATTCCTGCCTGAGCTTCGTTCTTTCTTCTTTTGAAATTGGATGAAAAACTTTCTCGTTAATTCCGTGATATATCCGCTCAATCCTGTTTGTCACTTCTGGAATAGTATGGATAACAGCCCGTCTTCCATACTCACAATATGTTATTATATGGTCTGCATGGCCTAAGTGAGTCGCATGGTGCTTTGGCATGCCTCCACCGTATCCAGTGCCATCAACCGCACAATATGAAACCCACTTGAACAATCCTCTTACTGGTGACTGTCCGATATAAGCAAAGTTCCATATATCACCAATTGTCAACACAATATCCGGACGATTTTCTCTGATCAGATCACCAAACATTGCAGATCCGTAATCTTCTACTGCATAAATCACATTGAACGGCAGTTTTTTATTTCTGTTTACCTCAGAAGGACACCAAGCATTATAAAACACTCCATGCCCAGCTTTATACAACGCCATTGCCACATCATGACCTATACGCCCTTGGCCAGTTTGCAATCTCGGGTTCTCGCCTATTACTAATATATTTGCCATTATGTTATCATTTCCTTAATCGTATCAATTTCCTTTTTCGTTTCATTAAGCGTTTCATAAATAACCGTGGGACTCAAATCACGCTTATTGCAACGATCAGTAGTCGCCAATACTGCATCTTCAACTTCCGATTTGTTAAGAAATTTTGCAGCCAATAGGCACGTCAACATATTAATAAATTCAATTTGAACTATGCCTACTTGTGTTTCTTCATCCATTATGCTTTTTTCTCCAAATTCCCTTCAATCTCAGCCGTTAAAATTGCAATCTGGAAATAATCCGGCTCCCTCGGCAATGTCTCATATGCAATCTTTGTAATAACGATAGCGCCCTTTACAAGATATCCATCAAGTGTGTTGAATTCAACCACATCAATAACATCTTGAACTTGCTGGACAATCCCTTTGTTATTTCCGCCACCTATAATTGCTTCTTCCATATTAGGGTATACGGCAAGTATAGTAATTTGTATTTCATGATTTGGCCTAATTTGTAATGTGGTTTCAACTTCTCTGTCTGTGTTTTTAGGAGCGACGGCAATAAAAGGCAATTTTTCTACTGGAATCTCAATCCCAACTGCTTTTGCTAAATCAACCGGCATTATCTCTATTGTGGCGGAGCCAGTAAGATCTAGCATTAATAACGCCTTAAGCCTTTTTAATGTTTCCTTCACTGATCCAATACCTCCATAACCCAGTCTGCAAATATTTCAACATTCGCATCAATGTCTTCATTGCTAAATCCGAGGTATTTACGTTGAGGTACCCGGCCTTCACCAAATTGATGCTTTGCAGCGATGTCATCCGCTCCGGACTTACGCCTGGCGCGAATACTCATTACCGTTTTAGTAAGCGAGTGTATTGTTTCGACAGACCTCTTCAATTGCCCGGTGTCCTGCAATATCATATCTCCAGCAATGCGGCCTCCAACCTTCCGAGTGCCTTTTCTCCTTTGTGCAATAGTTGCCGGCCTTAATGGTGCCCATTTTGCCCATTTAACCCCATCAGGTGTGCTTTCCTTCCTGAAATTATCATCTGTGCTTTTTAACATAAACAACCCAGATCGCTTTAACGGCACTTGCGTATTCTCCAATTTCTTGAAGTCATCACCAAGTTTTTTGCTAAATTGCCGGATAGTGGTTGAAAAGTCTATGTCAATCATATTTATGCTCTGTCACTTGCAATCTGGTTTTCCAAGTCTTCATCAAGCACTTGGTCAAATTCACCATCTACATCAAATACTGGAGTAAAACCATTATGAGTAAAGTATCCGGAAGAAGTTGTTACCGCAGTACTCAGGCCCTGTCCGGACTCGCCTATTTTCTCAAGCCGTTCTTTTGCTTCTGCATACTCGGTATTAAGCGGATTCTCTGCAACGCTTTGCAACCGCTTTAATCTCTTGTTTTCAATCCACCATGATGCAATTGTATCACTATCTTCATCAATTATTGGATCTACATCAGCCGTATCAAACGGCACTGTATACTTGCCTCTCAATAGACTATTTATAAGATTAAATGCAAACTTACGACCCTGTGTGATCATTGCTTCTGAAACCAAATCTTCGCTAACAAACATATCCCTACCTTCTAACACACCACCGCTTAAATGGTAATTCCTTATATTTTCCGCACTTCCATAAGCTGTAGCTGCTGCCATTTATTCTCCCTATGAATAAGAATAAGTCATTACTTGTTTTAAAGATACACCACGCTCAAGACTGTCTCTCATTTGTCCTGTTATTTCTTTGAATGCCTCGATATCCCAGTTGTCGCAATTAGCGCAAATAGTTGGGTAAACGCCAACCCATACACCGCCACAACTTTCACAGATACAAAACAATTCATTATTTTCTCCTCCGATAGCCTTACATGCATTAAGCCATTCTTCAACATTATTAAAATGCGGTACACTCGCACCATTTATCTGTTTAAGCGGATACTCACCCCAACTACCACGGATATAATCGTTTTCGTTTCTTTGCTTTTCATTTTCCGGAAAAGATACTCGTAAATCCTCTAGTGAAATCACCTTTAATGGCAATGGTTCAAGAGTCTCAGCCTCTTTGGATATCTTGCGTTTACTATTTCCTTTTGATTTCATGATATTTGCCTATTCATATTTATAGAAAGCTGTATCAACTATATTGCCACATACACACTGTGTAGGTTTCAAATCGATGAACACGCCTCCACAACCGCCACATACATAAAACTCATGGCCATGATCGCCACCAAGCTCAACCAACTTCGTTTGCAATTGATTAACACTGCCTAAAGCCGGTGCATTCGCAGATTGTGGCATGGAAGGCCACATGTCCTCTACAGCCGGTTCTTGTTCTCCTGCCTCTACTTTACCATGAGAGTCTTCCGTGGATTCCTCTGCAACCATGTGAATAGGCTTTGACTCTTTTTCAAGTTCATCTTCAAACGGCTGAACTTCTTCTCCATTCTCTGGGGTTTCGTTTTCCAAACTACAATCTCCTTTTAAATATTCCCGTCAAGTTTAACTTTACCCTTTTGGGTTCTTATGATTTTGCCAATTTCACCTTTTTGGCCTTTGTCTTTCTCGCCATAGATCATACCTGAAATTGCATCCTCATTAAAACCTTTTTCGTGCAGCTCTAAAACACGCTTTTCATGAAGGTACTCCATATGCAACCCCTGGCCACACTTCCTAACCTCCTCATTCTGGACTTTAAATCCGTAGGAACTAATGCTCTTGGTGCCTACTGAGTCTCTGCGTCTATGTAGTCTCTTTGTTTTGCTCGTTATAATATTTGCCATAATTTTACTTTAAATGAAAAAAGGCAGAGGCCCCGTACAATCATGTAGTGACCGTAAGAAACACACTGCCTTTTTTTGGATATAGATTGGTTTTTGAAACATTATCATATCTCTCTCAGATATAAATTATAAAGCTTATTATAATGAACCCGTTATCTTAACCGGTTAAAACACTATGCAAGTTATAACCACAACCACTCGCAACAGTTTTTGCAACACGAATCTTACTGATTTCATAAACAGTACCAGACTTCGGATTGTCTCTCCAAGTCTTAACCGTGCCAGAACCGACACCCGCGCCGCGAACTGTAAACGTGAGGCCAAGTGTTCTTGATTCTTCACCAGGACTCGGATCAACAAAGCCAACAATCGCCCTTGAATCCCAGATCCTTGATATGCTTGGTGTCTGTCCAAGCTGTGCCGTGTTATACCTGGAAGCAGCAACCACGATCTTAAGATTGAACATAACCGGTGGCAATTCACCATCAACAAGCAACCTCTGGCCGCCATCACCCTGAATAGTATATCGAATTAAGTTCCTCAGAGTAGAATCCTTCTTAACAACATCCTTAATCTGGTCATTAAAAAGAACCTTGTTGGCAACTGCTCCACTTTCATCAAGGATGCTCTGTTTTGCCGTATCCAAATCACCTTCAATGTTAATGGTACCGGAACCAGCGTTCCATTTTACTGCAGGAGTACTTCCCGTAAGGCCTGCCAATGATGAAACTTCATCCATAACATCAAACTCATGATCAAGGTCGATGAATGACTGAATTAGCCGCACTGCATTTGCTCTTAACCTTGTCGGAGAATCTGCATTGTTCATCTTCCTGTCTGTAAGGATTTTGTGCAGTGCCTGCTCCTGGCAAATATATGATTCTGTGGTCGGCTTGAAATCGAATGTATTTGATTCCGTACCGTCCGCACGCTTTACATTTAACCTGCTTAAACCTTCTCGGTTTTTGTATACATAATATTTATCTGATTCATTCTTGACAAAAAACTCTGGATATAGCTCTAACGCCTTAAAAGCAGGGTTTGTTAAAACTATAGACAGATTTGATAGTGGTTTGTCAACATGAATATCTGAATGTTGAGGACTTCCCATTATTATCTATCTCCCTTTAAATTAAGGCATTAATTCGGATAAATCTAACCTTGCTACAACCTTGTCACCACTTGCGGTCGGCGCCTCGTTGTAGTAACCTACTAAGCCATCACCAGACGCCCAATTATCAGAACTGGTGTCATCTACGTGACCTGTTGCGCCAGCCCCAATGAATACTGGACGGCCAACAGTGCCTGCGGAATCTGCTATTACATAAGATTCCCCTGCCTGTCTAACGGTAATTCTATCTCCACTCGCCGTTGATCCTTCTTGAGCGATACCGTGACAAACATCTGCCTGCGCACTCGGAAGTGCCACAATGTGGTCTCCGTTCTCTACTGAATTGAGAACCACCGCCATATATTGTGTTATAGCCCCATTGGTACGCACGGAGATATCGTGAATACCGGACTCATTTAAACTTTGTGACATATTTTATAGTTTTTCCTTTTTAGGACTGTTTTTCTTTTTCTTTTGCGTCAAGGACTGCGTATGCCGCATCCTCATAAGAGCATTCATTTTTCCTTGCATATTCTTTGATTTCAATGTCATCCTCGACACCATCAACCGCAAACGTTTCCGTTCCGATTGTTACCTGCTTGTCATCTTCGCTTACCTTTTTGTTTTTGTCTTTCATGTTTGGATCTTCCGAAGGTGCTATTTCTGAATATTCGACTATCTTGCCTATTTTACTAAACAACTTCATAGCATACTCAAGTGTTGAAATCTTGGTGTCAACATCACCATCCTTCTGTGTCTTGATTTTATAGTCCAGTGTTTTTTCACTGTTGTCAAGACTGTATAGCAGAGTTTTCAAATCGGATTCAAAGGCTGGTATAACCGAGCCCTTTTCCTTCATCTCTGATACGAATGTGTCTATATCCTGCTTGCGCAGAGTTTCTTTGTTCTCCACGTCCTTTTGTTTATACGTATTCAATTCTTTTTTGTTTGCCTCAAGTTCCGTGGTGATCTTACTCATGTCATCGCCGGAAGACTTTTCCAATGCGTCAAGATTTGACTTGAAAGTAGAGACAGTTAAGGAAAAAGCCTCATATTCCGCCTTTGATTTTTCGTCTGTTATATTAGATTTCAGAGCATCTAAGCTCTCGTTCATTTCTTTAAACTGCTGCTTGAGAATTTCTAATGGATCCATAAGGTTGGTATCTCCTCTATCTGAGACTGAAAAAGTACAAATAATATCTTTGTCTTCTGGTTCGTATGTGTAATATATTGCCGTTTCATCACCGATTAAGGTTAAATGATTATTAACATCAATTCCACTGTCTATTTCGAGTGATAATTCTATAGGCTTCATCCCGGCCACGGCTGGTATTTCATGGCCCAATAGCGCAACCTTAACCATCACATTTTTAAACTTCTTGCCATCGATACTTATATTTCTGAATATTTCAATACTGCGCTCTGAAAACCTTTTATCCTTAATCCATTGGGCCACCTGGTCAGGCACATCAATCAAATCAACAAAAAGGCGTTTAATACCCCCAACAGTCTTAGTGAATACATTCTTAACATCTCCGTAACTGGCTAACCCCGCAAGCGCTTTCTGGTCTTCCCTGTGCGTGATTTTTACTTTCGGTATAAGCTTGTTTTTTAGAAGATTGAAATTGACGACAAAGTCCTCAATATCTTGTGCTGTAAATTTGTCTCGATTGTGAGTGCCTTCTTTGAATACTTCGACACCAGATATATTTTGAAATAACAATTTGTTTTGTCGTTTTTCCGCCTGTGTATTGCAAATGCCCATACGCTGATCGTTATCCGGAAACTCTCCTTTTAAGTCGAGCATACACCTCGTAATGAAATGTTCTCGCGTCTCACTTGTATTTGGTATTGGTAAAGGCATAATCTATTTTCCTTTAAATGTCTGATACGCTTCAATTAAAAAGTAAAGCAAACTATTCTAATTTGTCAAGCCTAATTTACAGACTTCACAAATATATTTATATCTTTCTCGATCACATCACCACTCAAAGTCGTGGCTAATATTGACAAACCATAGGTGAATCCACTGTCTCCGCTGATTATCTGAACAGAGGCCGTGTCATTAACACCATCAAAGTTTTGATCACTGATTTTGCCGCTTCCCGCTACCGTTAATGCCATTGTAACATCTGTATCACCGCTTTTAACTGTATAAGTAGCACTTGCAATCGAATCACCACTGGCAAATTCCTTAGTAAAATCGTTGCCGATCCTTAATATTTCGTTTGGCTGTTTCCTGAAATTATCTAATATGCTCATGGCCTTGGCTCACTTGTAAATATTTTAATTCTACCTTGTGACCGGTACAGCTTGCGGATGCTCTCCGTAAATACTGTTTGAGGCGCGTGAGTTATGGAAAATATATAATCTTGCGATGTTATATACTCACTTGTTTGCCTATATTTAACACTTACCCAATCTAATATCATGCTTACACGTTAGTAATTATGGTAATTGCGGTATCATCCGCACCGGTTGCACTAAATCTAAATGATATTGTATCACCATTTAAATCAGCAGCGTCTAAATCAATCTTATAAAACCCGTTACTTATTTCTGATGGAGAATTTGCAGTTGAGGCAAAAGCTCCGCCATCAATACTACGATTTGAAGAAACAGATAAACCTGTTTTTGCACTTACATGGTCAGAGGTATCTCTCATAAAAAATTGGAAATTGCTATATGCAGTATTCTTTTTTATTCCTTCCGGCAGGTTATCCGTCTTTGCTTTTATCGCAACGGTATCTCCACTCACTAGAACCAAGTCTCCACTAATATGTCTTGTCTCTGCAAGGTTTGTTGCCAAGTCGTTTAAGGCACCTGAATTTGGCAAATTGTCTGTTACTGCCTTAATCGCGTCTATTTCATCGTCCTTGTCTGTGGTGACGGAAGATCCCATAAAATTATTTACCGGCAACTTGCCTTGCATTTCGTTTGTATCTACTAAAATTGCGGCAGTATCTCCACTAACAATGACCAAGTCCCCGCTAATATGCCTTGACTCTGCAAGGATTGAATCTATTTCACCGTCCTTGTCTGTAGTGACCGAAGATCCCATAAAATTATTTACCGGCAACTTGCCTTGCATTTCGTTTGTATCTACTAAAATTGCGGCAGTATCTCCTGAAATAAACGCCAAGGCCGTTTCGTTGCGATCTGTTGTGGCTGGTAGCTTTGCCGCATCGAGCTCTGCCAACCGTGCCTCTGTAGCAACACTTGCCAGTGCTGCGCTATCCGTGCCCCTCATATCAGTATTAGTCGACGTCGTATCAACCAGCGTCGTATTTGCACACAGATTTGTCTTTGTTATATCGCCATCGCTCTCAATTCCTAATGCATTGTAATTTGGAGCTGTTGTAGTATAGGTACCAGGAACCCCTATAACTTGTATATTAGAAGTTGAGCTTTCAGGTGAGATATGTACCATATCCCCATTTGTCTCAGCCTGAGTAATATCAAATGAATAATATCCATCCTCTAGTTCTGTTGGATTGAGATCATCAACAGCATTAGCAGCACCACCATCAATCCTCAAATTCGCAGTGATATTAAGAGCATCGCCCGTAAGAGGAGAACCATCTGTGCGATCAAATGCAAATACAATCCATTTTTGCCCTGTTACGTTTTTCTGCATCAATCATCTCCAGCTAATAAAAAGTAATAATAAAAGATCGCTATAAAAATTGCTGAATCCCATGTCCAATCTGTATTGTCAAACCAACTAAAGTCGGTGTTATCTGTGTATTCAAAGTCTGACATAATTATTCACCTACATTTAATTGATCTAATATAGATAATTTTGTCTTAGAATGAAATTGAGTAAGAGGTATTCCATCTCTCACCTTACCCTTCACATCTTCTAAATATTTTTGTAAAAAAGTAATCTCTTTTGTGGAAAATTGTATATCACAATTCCAATCTTCCGCTTTCCATCTCTCCTTCACCTTTTCTGTCAATAACAATAACCTTCTTTCTTCTTCCAACTTACACTTATTCACATCCACCGCATTTAACAAGTACAAAAGAGAGGATATATCATTTCTGTCAAACTGTGGGCTGTCTGTATCATCTACTAATTTGCCATCCTTCTCCCTCTGTTCATAAATAACCTCTCCCTGTTTATTCTTTAAATGAGAGCTTGTGAAATTCAAACTCACTAATGCCAATTTATTTTCCTCTGTCATCTTTTCTCCTATGGTTAAGGATTCTAAAAACTATCTTATTGGTTCTGCTACTTGTGGTCTTTTCAGTAGCACCTTCTTAACTTCTTCATCCATATCTAGCAACTCTGCTTCTAAACTGGCTTTCTCCTTTACCTTCTGTGTTATTAATTGGCTACACACTGCTATCCTATTTTTCAAATCTCCTTTAGAGGTAACGCTCACCTGTGTAACTAACTCTCCTACCTGAACCTGTACCTCATCCTCATTATCAACTACATTGTCTTCTGTAACTCTCGTATATGTCCTTGCCATTTCCTTCCTCCTTTAATTATCTTTGCACTTAGCCTCTAATTCTTTTATCCTATTAGAAAGTTCTTGAGTAGCTCTTATCAAAGGTAATACAAACACCTCATAGCTTACTGCTTCTCTACCATCAGGCATCTTATCCCATCCAGCAAAAGTATCAACCCCAGCCATATCCAGAGCCTCCTTCACTTCCTGTGCTATAAAACCATGTATCACTTTATCAGGAGCTTTAGTATCTGTTGAATTGTAACTTGTCCACTCCATTGGAAACTCAGAAGGAGCTTTGTGTTGATAAGTAACTGTTCTTAAATTATTAATAAAATCCAATCCTAATGTATCGTCCATTATATTCCTCTTCTGTCTCCTATCAGAAGAATGTGTCCAAGTAGAAGCTGAATTATAATCAGCGTATATGTGAGAAGTACCATTACCAATATGAACTCTGGTATCAGCAGTCCCAGAATAAGAAACTCCAATAACAATTTGACTAGCAGCTCCACTGGCACTAACATTAGATGCCTTTCCAAGACAAATATTATTACTGCCTGTTGTTAATGTTATGGCTGCTGCATCACCAATAATTGTATTATTTATTCCAGTCGTCAAAAATGATACTCCATTATACCCGACCGCTACATTGTTTGCTCCTGTAGTCAATGCGTCACCATTTAATGACCCTATTAATACATTCTTGCTTCCAGTCGTAACATTAAGCCCCACGCTGAATCCTAAGAATGTGTTATTGTCATACGAGTTAGCAGAAATCCCTCGCCCAGCCCATGAACCAACTAGAGTATTAGATGCACCTGTAACATTATAAAATCCTGCACTCCATCCAACACATGTATTATGTTGTGGTATAGTTTGAGCATACCCTGTTCCATAACCCAATAACGTATTATAATTTCCAGTAGCCGTAAATCCTGCATAGGCTCCGATAGCAGTAAGATTTAATCCTGTAGTGATAACCTTGCCTGCACTAAATCCTACACATGTATGCGAATCACCAGTAGTTATTGACTTACCTGCATCAATACCTAGCCCTGTATTCCAGTTTCCACTTGCTGGAGTTATGCTACTTAATGTTCCAGATCCTATTCCTATATTGTTTGTCGTCGGTGTGGTAGCATCGCTTAACTCATCTATAGCACTAGCACCTCCTGATGCAGCTTGCCAAGAACAAGTACCGTCTCCATCTTCTCGTAAGAACTTAGTCCCCCCTGCTTCCCCTGTGGAAAGTATTGCACTCCCTTCATAAGCGGTACAATTAGTTAAATTACCACTTGTGGGAGTTCCTAGTAAAGGTGTTACCAATGTTGGAGAAGTTGAGAAAACAAGATTAGTTGATGTTGTTCCTGTAGCACCACTTGCCGTATATCCTGTTATGTTGTTGAATGCTGTTATACTTGCAGAGGAAGCTCCTGTTCCCCCTTGTGCTACTGTTAAAGCTGTCTCCAATGTTAATGATTGCATGTGCATTGATTGAAGAATCCACCTCTTTGTCCCTGCATTAGTATCTGGAGAAATAACAGTTGGCGAACTTTCTGCAGCAGCAGAATCGTCATCTAACCAATATGGATATAAAATATTAGCGGTATTTACTAATGCCATATCTAGATCCGTCAAATTATCTCCGTCAATTTCTGACCTATCTAATGCGCCAGTACCTCCCCCTATTAATACTGTTGCTCCATAAGCTTTTGTCATGGCTGTTCCTTTTTAAATATTCTGTCTCGGTTCTATTGGCTTACAAGATAATATATACCAAGATTTTTCCGGAAACCTTTTCATCGGTATCAAAATTATCCCGTCTTCTGTTTTAACTAAAATATGTTTTCTGCAAAAATAAACAATTTGCCCATTTTCATGTCCTGTTGAATTTCCTATTCGAACCCAAGACATTTTCCCGATATTTCGATTGCCTTTAAAATTCTGATACGCGACCTCATTGATAATTACGTTCCTAAGATATACCACAATAAACGCAACAACCAAAAGCTGAAACAATGTGAACAATAGATCAAATTGTAATCCGCCTTCAACTAATTGCTTTATTGAACTGGCTATATCCATGATTATTTAACAATATTGCCATCCCTATCATATACTTTTATAATAGCGGTTGGCGTGTTCTTGCCGTTTCCCAATGACTCAATGCCCAAACTATTACATCCGCCTATAATTACAGGGAAAACAATTGCAATGCAAAAGACTATCAAAAACCATTTTTTAGGGCCCACGATATCTCCTTTTTATTTAAACATAAATTAGATCACTAAAGGCACCGTTCTTATGCCCCATTATATTGTCTTTGGCAAAATCGGCTGGTGTATATTCATTAGACGGATATCCCCCTTGTTCGTCGTGTTCTTTTAACACGCCCATTCTTTGCAAAGCTTCAGCGACTAACTCGCTACAGAAAATGCTTGATAAATCTTCTTCATTATCGCCGAATATGCCATCATAAGCAGATTTCATCAACTCTATCTTGCTTTGTTCATAGTCACGGCCTTTAATTTCTTTTCTTAAACCAATAAGGGCTTGTCTGATTGTAGATGTCATCTCAACATCAAGCAATCGTCTGAAAGCAACACGGCCTGACGGATAATCTCTTATTCTTGCGGATAGAGGCCTTATTGCAACTCCCTGCCTTTGGTTCCTGCTTTCCACGTCTTTGACTTTACTCAATGTCGTGCTTTCCCATAATAGCAACATGTCCCACTCTTCATCCTTTATCACCATACCGACATGACTCCATGGAGATCTGGAAGCAAACTGGATACCCATGCTTATAAGTCCAGTTCCGGAAAACAAAACAATATCACCTGTCCTTAGTTCGTCCCTCATCCAGTCATACTGGACTATTTCTTTATCTTTTTCCACGGACAATCCCTCCTGATAGTGGCTTCAATTCTAATATCATTTCTTTTATCTCGGCCTTTGTTATTCCATTATCTTTTTTATACCAAAAAAAGAATCCAGAAAACGTCGTAATACCAACAAGCATGCAACTTATTAATGCTATAATAAAAGCTTTTTTGTCTCTGGCTTTTTCATCCAATCGTTTTGTTTCTGCAATTATCTCTTTTTTCGCCTTTTCTTCACCAACCGACTCGGCAATAATGATATCTAATTTTGTTTTTATCTCTTGCCCCTGTACTGAAATATCATTTATATGCCCATTTTGCTTCTTGTTATAAGCCTTCATTAATGCCATGTCGTCGTCATGTGGGCATTTATAAGCTTCTAATTTTTCAAATATTTTTTGTATTGTCTCGTGAGTGCTTCTTTCATGTTGTGTTAATCTGATGTCGATTGCAATTGCTTTTTCATCGATTAGTTGCACGGCTTTATAAGTATCTTCAATAAGCCCACGACTCTTTTCTTTTGTCTCTTTTTCTTTATTTTGCCAAAAACGAAGCATTACCATAGTTATACCTTCACTATTGGAGTTCCACCAAATCCAACGCCACGAACCGCACTTTGCTTTCCCGTTGTTCTTAAATCCGCCTCTTCGTCCGCAAGGCTTGACACCGTTGGCGGCGTTTTATTAGCTTCAAATGTTGTTATCGGCACTGTGTGAGTACGGCAATTATGGTGTGCCGGGAAAGTTGGTGCATCAGTCTTTTTAAATACCTTTCCATCAAGGCCAGCACAATAATCAGTAGTCCTCGAATCTAAAATAGCCGACACCTGTACAAATGGAATAAAGTCCGCAATCTCCGGATCTTTATAATACATTTCCCGTCCCCTGTTCTGAGCCGTATTAACGTTGTTCCTGACGATTGTATTAAGCCTGTTTGGGGTTGTCAGATTAGCACTTATAGATCCTTTATCGATATACCTATCAAATAGATTCTCAAGATTCACTGTCGCAGTCTTGGCATCGCCAGTTGCAATAGCATCAAATAATATCATTTTTGATTGATTAAGAATATGAGTTGATTCAATGCCACTAATAGCAAAAGCAGTGTCCTCATAATATGCCATCTCTTTAGTGGTACCGAGTACCAATTCAGTCCTAGATCCATCTTCTTGGACTTTCCGGACAATTCTCTTTGTTCTCATAAATTCCAGGGCCTGTGCCGTTGGCATAGGCATCCACGGGTCAAATTCCGGAGCACTGGCATATTCAATTATATGCGCAAAGGCAACGGCCTTTGGTATTTTCTTTTTCTCCAGTTGCAAAGGGACTTCACCGTTTATTAACACCTGTGATTCTCTGAATTTATTATCAAGGTCAATCTTTACCATCCAATTCCGTAATATATTCTTGAAGTCACCAACATTTCTTAATGTCATTTTATTGATGGCCTTATTATCGTTATTCTTTAATATACTTTCTGATTGTTTTATGATTTGAGAACGCCACTTAAGAACAACATCCAATAAATCTTCTGTCAAATGCTCTTCATACGATTGTGCCTGCTTATCGAGATCAGGGAAATCAACCTTGACTTCGTAGACCGTTGGCTCTCTGGTTAGTTCAAAATCAAGATGCATGGCTTTGGCCTTCTCAATGTCTTTTGCTGTGGCACTCGGCACATTACCAGAGATCTTCCTGCCTTCTCGTTCTCGCCTTTCTTCTTCTTCTTTTTTAAGTGCATCCTGAACCTGTTTATCTGCGAGGGTTTTATCTGCCGCTTCTTTATCCTTTATTTCCTGTGGTTTGTCCGGAATATTTGTATAATCCCTCACCCACTCCTCGTTAGGATTTACAATACCAGCTTTCACAAGTATGTCTATTATTTTAGCCTTTACTTCTACGTTATCCTCGTGGATTGATTCGAATTTAAACTTCGGCTTCAAATCGTTATCAACAATTCCATAATTGAATAATATAAGCTGCTCAATTATCTGATCATCTACAACGGCATTCTCTATATCGTCGCCCATTTCATCAAGTACCAATACAAACAATGCAAATCGTTCTCTTGACAGAGCATAGCTTCCACCTCCAGAACCACCTTGTGCCGCCATATCAGGCATTAATAACGCCCTGGCCATCATTACATCATACTTATCTATTGCCGCAATGTAGCCACCTTCCCCTTTGCGCTTTGCTTCTAATAATTCAAGCGTCACTCCCTCTGGCACCCTGAATCCTGCTTTAGACTGATAATTTTTTAGCAAATTATCGATAACATTCATAAGGTTCTTGTCTTTGGCATGTTTGTCCTCATATTTAGCCGCAAGGGTTGGCATCCCAAAGCGTTCTAAATATATATTCATAAACTTGAGAACAAAGTTTTTTGACCACCATGGCTTATATGCTTCTCTGAGATCAGACTGGCCGTATGGATTCCCAAATTCTTTATTTGCAGAATATAATATAAATTTATGTAAAGGATATGGGTTCGCATGTGTGCCTAAATCGCCATCAATATCTTGATTTACATTATCCCGGATTATTCCGGTTACGTTTCTGAATTTATCTATTTGGAATCTATAATCGAACGGTTCTTTAGTTTTGATATTACGCAAACCAATCTTGCCGGTCCACCTACCAGTAGCTATAATCTCGAATATCTTTTCACTCAGAGAATAACCGTAGTCACGAGCCGTCATGATATCCGCCAGCTTGACCTTGAAAGTTTCCTTAATATTAAGAAGATTGTAATCTACAAATTCAGCCATTTCAACGCTGAGTGCATTGTCTGGATCGCCTGCCTTAATCTCATAATCGGTGCTAAGACGTGCTTTAATCTTGGTTTGTTGTATAGATTTGATTTGTGAGTCTTTGCGCATTTCCGAATACGTGTGAAGGCCTTTTTTCTGGACTAAATCATCTGGGTTGTATTCGTCAAATCCCCAAGCCCTAAATATACGGCTTGATGCGGTGACAATCTCTTTTGTTATGTGCCTTGTGGAAGTCTCTTGGTCTTTGGGTACGGTGTTCTCTGGAATGTGTGAGTATTCACTATATGGATCTATTATATACAACGCTTCACCCTCAATTTGTTATAAACTGAATATGTCACTGTTATCTTCTTCTGGTGTAAACTCCCTGCCATTACTTTCTATGTCATAGTCCTTACTATCAAGGATTATATAATTACCAAGTAACATCTGTGCTACCTTTGCATATACTGCTGAATGGAAATAATGATCAGGCTTAGATCCCTCAGACCAATCAAACCTTACCCTGCCATGGTTACCCCTTACCATTAAGCGCTTTGGGGCTTGCATATGAGCATAAAACTCACCTTTTTCAATATCGTGTGCTTCTTGTGGCAGAAAAACCTTGCTGCTTTTGTAGTCCTCCACCATTTCATCAATCACCCATGTTCTATGAGCCCTGACCTGTTTTAATTCTTTATCTTCTTTGTATATTTCTTTTGGCTGTTCTTCTGTACTATAATAACAACCCCATATCACAAAGTCACTTTTTTCACACAATTTACTTGATAGTTTTGTCTCAGGCATCATATCAACAATGCCTTGCCTCACCCTGTAAGCCTCAATCAAATGGTTTATTTCCGCAAAGCTCCGGTCATCAGCCACAAGTAATTTGTTTATATATACTAATTCGCGTTTTTCCTCTCTTAATCTCCATATAGTCACGTGAAAATACTTGCCAACGTCAATTCCCATAACACAGCAGTCGTTATAATCGGTGTGTGTACTTGTTAAAGTATAACTTTGTTTGCAATTGTCAAGTATTTTCTTTGAAATGCTTGCGCCTTCTGGCGAGTAAGTAAGGCCTAAATCATTGTTAAGAAAGTGCTGTTTTTCAAGTTCGCTCTTTTTTGATTTGATATATTTATCATACAGAATTGCTGGAGTTTTCTTGGGATGGCATAGCGCCGGTATCATGTATCCGGAAATGTCGCTTTCCTCCCTGGCGACATATTCTCCCATGGCGAACCGGTTCATTACCTTTCTACAATCGGCTTTTATACAATGCAACTGTATGTCCTCGCTGATAGGCACCCACTCATCACTAACATATTCATCTTTTCTCAGGACATTACCAAAGAAGTCCAATATCTGTTGATGACCGCAATGTGGGCACTTAAGAAACCAATGCTTCTGGTCTGACAGGCTGAATTTTGCGTCTATGCCCTCATTCTCAAGAGTCGGGGTGCTGATATCTATTTTTATTGCATGGTTACTATGGTCAAGCGTGTTGTCGGCCAGTGACAAATATTCTTGGTCACAATAATCTAATTCGTCTATGATTCGGATATCTGCAGGATGAGAAATCATCTCAGTCCTGGAATTTGAACCTACAAAGATTAGATTTGTGCCTTTCTTAAGAGTCTTCAACATCAAATTCCCTTCGTCAGACTTTCTCTTGAATGCTTTATAGCACCCGCCATCCAGCAACGGATCAACCCTCGTTTTTACATATGAATCTCTGAGCTTTTGTTTTGGAAGAACTGTAAATGACGTGAGTTTCCGGACAGATGCCTCAAACATATAAACGAAGATCCATTCAGAGGCACCAACTTGCCGAGGCTTCTTTACAACTATTTCTTGGCTATCGTCCTTATATAAATCTATAAGATAACCATGTTTCGTGAATTCGAGGCGATATCCTTTTGACGTGATATGCTTTTCAATTGCAAATTTAAGCCTGGGATGCTGCGTGGCATATATTTCGTTTTGCTTTGCGATCTTCGCAACATCAAACTTCAGGCTTAGACGTGCAATGTTAAATCTGTCTTCTGCTGTTTGCATACATGGGCATTATATCAGTTTCTTGCAATACTTTCTTTGTTTTAATTGTCACCAGTATTTATCGGCATATATTTATCATCATGCAAAAACGCATGGTTGCTTAACAGAAATCTTAATTATAAAAAGATTTGTTCGCATAAGTTGTACGAATATATAGTCTTGCAAAATTAAGAAAAACGTTAAGATTTTCGTTATGTTTTAATCGTTCAGCCAATTAACTAAAAGAGGGTCATAGGAGCAAACAATACCGTTTGCCTTTTGTGACCCTTTTTTTATTGGAGGAGGATTTAATATGAAGGAACCAAGCAGATTTTTTAATTTTCAGATGCCTTACAAAAGGTATGCAGAGCTGGAAGCAATAAGCAAGCAACACAATTGTTCAATAGCTGAGATTGTGCGTCAAGCTATAACCTTGTTTTTTGATAAGCTCAATAATTCCAAGGGGAGTACCACAAAATGGTGAAACACACAATAAGATCAAAAGACGGGGGAACTAGAGAAGTTTCATTAACACCAATAAAAGCAATCAGGCATCAATGCCTAGAATGCTTGGGCTGGTCTGCATATGAAGTTAAAAAATGCACAGGTAAATTCTGCTCTTTATATCCGTATAGGCTGGGAACAAATCCTGAACGTAAAGGAATAGGCAACAAATTCCCTTATAAATAAACCGTTGAGTTGATGATTTTAGACCTAGAAATGACGAAAAGTATAAACAGGTATTAGGAGAATGGAATGAGTAATAACCCATTGAAAAAGTTTGTTGAAGAAATAGGATTCCCCTCAAGCATAGAGCATGAAAAAGCCGTTTCGAGTGCATTGATTCATGATAAGACCGTTATTAATCTATTAACGGAGAGAGGTGTAGATGAAGAGTATTTTTATTCACCTGTAATGAGAAGTGTTTATTTAGCGTGTAAAGACTTAGTAGATCAAGGCAGAGATATTGATATCTTAAGTATTAAGGCTTATTTAAAACAAAACCATTCTGATGAAAATGTAATTAATACTTTAATGGAACTTGAAGGAATGGCGGTTTTTACTTTGCAAATATCTTCTCATATAGATGGACTTGTTGAGTTTTACCAGAGAAGAGAGCAGGTGTTACAGGCAGTCAAATCTTCTAATGAAGCATACAATGGTAAATTTACAATATTGAGAAATGAAAACATTTTGTCCAGCTTGGAATCATGGGAACAGATTAAGAACATGGACATAAAGATGGAGTGGGTTATAGACAGGATTATACCGAAGGGAGGAATAACATTAGTCTTTGGTAAGGGTGGAGTTGGAAAAACATGGTTGCTTATGGATATTGCCAGGTGTGTCGGGAGTGGTGTACCTTGGCAGGGTTTTGATACAAAGCAGATACCTGTTATTTTTATTGATTTTGAGAATCCGCTTACAGTTCTTAATAGCCGAATGCAAAATATGGAATGTGCAGAGAATGTATTTTTCTGGCGTGCGCATAATGACAATCTGAAAGCTCCAAAACTGGATAGTAATGAATGGGTGCAATATAAGCATCTACCGAAAGGATCTGTTTTAGTATTTGATACTCTACGAGCATCCCAGAGTAAAGACGAAAATGCGTCAAATGATATGAGCTTAATAATGGGCAGGCTAAAAGAGCTCAGAGACTTAGGTTTTACTATTGTTCTGCTGCATCACACGCCCAAAAATTCAGACAAAACACCAAAAGGTTCAACGGCTATTGTAGACCTTGCAGATCATATTCTGGGCTTAACACGTGTCAAAAAGAAACAGAATGGTGAAGAAGAAGTTATAGAAGACGATGAGGACGATGAAGAAACAATCTATCACTTTGGAGTGCGTGAGAAGACCCGCTACGAGCCTTATCATGTATATCTCACCCTAAACCCTGACAAGGGTTTTGAGCTTGCACCAGATCCACAAGAGAACACCTTGAAGGACATGTACAAGCTTCTTACTGAACATGTTGCTGAACATGGAACCATAATGAAAACATTCTTTATTGAAAACTGTAAATGCGCTTTGGGTGTCTCAATTAATAAACTGAGGAAATTGGTTGATGTTGGGCAGGGTAGGTACTGGGATATTGAAAACCGTCCTGAAGAAAAAAATGCGAAATTTATAATGCCAAAATCAGTTATTTAGTTTTCCAACCCTATATAGGGGTAAAAAACTGGAAAACTGAAATGGACTACTTGAAAATACAAATATCAAGATAGTCCTTTAGCCCTTGGAAACACTAAGTTTGCCAGTTTTCCAGAGAGTGCTTAGAAAACTGAATAACTGAATTGTAAAACAAAGCACATCGTTTTTATGATTACTTATGCTATCAGAACAAGCAATTGAAGAATTTAAAGTAATTTATCGTAATCAATACGGAATAGAGTTATCCCTTGCAGAAGCGACAAAGCAGGCGAACTGTTTAATCCGATTGTATAAAGCGGTATTACCGCCATTAAAGAATGAAACTTCAATAGTTAAAGATACTAATCTTAAAAATACAGCTTGATTTATAATTTATCATGTGAATAATCTACATTGTTATGATAGAAAAGGTTAAAAGTCCAATAAAGTATTTTCTCTATGCTCGAAAATCTTCTGAAAGTGAAGATAAACAGGTTGCCTCAGTTCCTGCACAGATCAAAGAACTAAAAGATTTGGCAAAACAAAGAAACCTTAATGTTCTTGACGTTTTAACAGAGGAAAAATCTGCTAAGGCTCCGGGAAGACCTGTTTTTAATCAGATGATGGAAGATATTCATCAGGGGAAGGCTCAGGGTATTATCTGCTGGAAATTGGACAGGCTGGCAAGAAATCCTGTTGATGGAGGGCAGATTGGATGGTTACTCCAGCAATCTATCATTAAACACATTCATACTTATCAGAGAGAATACTTTCCAACAGATAATGTCTTGATGATGAATTTGGAGTTTGGAATGGCTAACCAATTCATTCTTGACCTTAGTGTAAATACAAAACGAGGTCTAAGGAATAAAGCTGAGGAAGGCTGGCTACCTAATAAACCTCCATTAGGTTATCTGAACAACAAATATAACTTACCTGAGCTCCCACCCATATACAATGATCCTGAGAGGTTCTCCTTGATGAAGCAGTTGTGGGATATTCTATTAAAAAGGCAATGTTCGATTAATACTCTTTATCAGAAGGCAATTGAAATTGGTTTGGTAACTGATAAGGGAAAACCCATCGCTAGAAGCAAGTTTTACTTATTGTTCAAGAATCCATTCTATTACGGTTGTTTTTACTGGAAAGATAGGCTTTATTCTGGAAAGCATAACCCTATGATCAACAAAGCAGAATATGATCTTGCGCAAGTAATTATCAGCGGAAATAAACCATCCTTTTACCATAATCATGTTTTTGCGTTTACCGGTATGATTAAATGTGGGGAGTGCGGTGCTGGTATTACCGCAGAGAATAAAACAAAACACCAAAAGAATGGAAATGTTCATCACTACATATATTATCATTGTACTAAAAAGATTAATCCAAATTGTTCACAGAAGACAATCAGAGACACAGAACTTGAAAGACAAATAATAGATATACTAGATAAAATTGAAATCCCTTCCATGTTTCATCAATGGGCAATCAAATACCTGAAAGAAGAGCAAAGTAAGGAAACTGTGGATAGGGAAGAGATATTATGTTCACAGCAGAAGAGACTTGATGTTTGCAAAAGGAAGCTCAATTCACTCTTTGAAATGCGTATAAATGATGAGATGGATGCAAGTGAGTATATGCAAAGGAAAGAAAAACTTGCTGAGGAGAAACAAAGGTTTGAACAGTTGATAGCTGACAATAATCACAGATTTGACACTTGGTTGGATAATGCAGAAAAACTCTTTTCTTTCGCTGAAACAGCAAAGAAGCGATTTGAGTCTGGTAATTTGGTAGTCAAGAGGGAAATACTGGCCTGCTTAGGTTCGAACCTCATATTATTGGACAGGAAACTTAGTATACAGTTACAAGAACCACTTTCGATCTTTACTAAATACTCTCCAGAACTAAAAGTACTTCATAATAGGTTAGAACCTCTTCAAGATAAATCAGAACAAGAGGTTATGGAGGTTATATCTACTGGAAATGAAATATGGGGTGGGGGTTTGTGGTCACTACGCAGAATCTAAAGGAGTTGTTGTTCTTATAATGGATGATCATAAAAAATCTGCTAAGGGAGGTTTAAATCCATTATTTGAAAGCCTTGAAAAAGCTAAGATAATTGATTTTCATTCAGGAGAACAACCAAAACATATTTCCAAAGAAGATCTTCGTATAAATTACGATAACAAAAAGTTTTTGTTCTGGGGAAATAGTAAATTACCCTTTAAAGGTGTAGACAAAAATTCATTAAAGGAAAAGGGGCGGCGTTTAATAAGTCAAATTAAGGAAGGTATCAAAAATGGAACTCATCCCCAAAAATTAGAAAGTCTGTATAATGATTTTATGAAAAACGTTGATGCAAAATCAAAACATTGCGTTGGTGTACTAGCGCAAGATGAAATTTGGGAAGAAAATGGTGAAGTTGGCACACTCTGTCTTGGAGAATGGCATATGTCAAGTACCATAAACTTTCTTAAGGAGAAAGAGATCTCTTTTATATATCTTTATAACCCAGATATTCTCGTAGAAAGTAGAGCGCTATTTATATCACTGAAAGAACAATGTTTAAGAGGTAATAAAAAGAGGCCAGTCATAAACTTATTTAACGTCCTCTAATTCCCCTCATTTTGCCCGTACAGCACGTTTTGTACGTTAGTTTCTATCATCGGATCGTCTGCGTCTTTTTCTTCCTCATTAAGCGTATTCTCAGGTGCTCCTAATTGGAGTAATTTTGTTTTTAATTTTCCTATAAAAGTACGATCTTCCCTCATCATTATTAAAGTTTCTTTTTTGTCTTCCTGCATCTGTCGGATAATTTGTCCTTTTGCCTGATTTGAAACTTTTAAATCAAAGTTTTCTTCCTCAAGTTTTTTGAATTTTTCCTCAACTTCATTTGAAGTTTGCGGATGTTTTTCTGCCGACGGAACGTTCTCGTTCGTTCCGGAATGTTCCGGAATGTTCTGTTCTGTTCTTCGCTCAGGTTCGGAACGATTCGGAACGTCTCCATAATTTTGTTTCATCCTTATTTTTCGTTCTCTTACTTCTTCGATGGCACTCGGAACACTTTCAGGTGTGATAAAAAACTTTCTCTCGTTCTCATCGAAGTAAGCGTCCAGGAGTTGGACACCTTGCCGGTTTGGGTGACAGTACTTTGTCAAAGATCTCTCTGTAATATCAACGTTTTTGTTCCAGAACATAGTTAAAACTTCTTTCACTGTGAGTGAATGATTTGCTGTCGGAAGGTTCTCCGGAACATTCTGAGAACGTTCCGGAATGTTCTCGTCCGTTCCGGAATGCTCCGGAACGTTCGTTTCTTTAAAATCTCCAGGGGGATTTTGTTGATTAAATATTTCATCCATATACAATAATCAGTATACCAGTATGTTGGTATACTGGCATATTCTTTATCCACACCCGACGACTTTCTTTTCCCCTTAACCAGTTTAATTTACTTGTAATATTTTTTTTAAAAATATATAAACACCTGTAATTACAGGTGTACGAACGGAGGTGGAAAACTATACCAACACCTATAGTAACTAGATGGTATAGTTTGTATGTAATTCCTTACCAGTTCATTATTAACTAAC
>Ga0233435_1000620_pt1 | contig 40141 bp, 38 predicted proteins | sample SI_122_August201_3_FD_182735 | JGI IMG/M metagenome (GOLD analysis project Ga0233435, IMG submission 182735) | Seawater microbial communities from Saanich Inlet, British Columbia, Canada - SI_122_August2016_135_MG | ecosystem: Environmental > Aquatic > Marine > Inlet | place: Canada: British...
TAATCTTCAACATATTTAGATAGTTCAATAGGTGATTTTTGTGTATATTCCATTAATTATTATAGTAAAGATTCGTTTAATATAGTTTAAAAAATATTTAATGTAATTATATAAAAATGAATACAGACAATATTAGCAATATTTCACAAATAGTCTTAGACAAAGAGGAAATTAAGTTAGCCAATCAAGAACAAACCAATCAAGAAGAAATACAGAAACTTCAAGAACTTCGCATAAATAGGATACAAACAGAGCTTGTCAACATGGTGTGTAGACAAACCGACTATGACGAAAATACAGCAAGAGAGAAATTAAAAAACGCCGACTATAATTACGAAATCGTTTTAAACGAATTCTACGGCATATCAAGTAAAAAATCAGATAGTACGCACTCAAATAATACAATGAATCAACAAATATATGGAGAAATTAGAAATCTAATGGATATTGGTGCTCGAAAATTCCGAACCGACCAAGAAAATGCCGAAAAATACAAAAAAACAATGGAGGCGGTAGATTAGACATTTATTCTTATTATATATAATCATTATTGGTTTGCTTATTATATATAATCATTATTGGTTTGCTTATTATCTCACTCGGATATTCATTTTGAATCACCTTTCCCAATTCCAAAATTTTCCAAAACTGTATTTTTAGTAGCTGTCACGGTTTTGCGTTTTAATTTGTAAGATGTATTCGGACTAGTTCGTTGATTTAATGCATAATCGGAATTATCTTCATATAATTCTGGGAATACATGTGTAAGTGGTTTTTCAGCAACAATCAACAATTGGTCACCTTTGGATAATTCCCTATATTCTTTTATAGATAAGTTACCATAAAACTTATCGAGAGTGTAATACGGGTTAGCAGCAGGTTTAATATTTTTTTCATAATTAAATATCTTTCCGTATACATGATTTAATAATTGATATCGTTCAAATTTCACAGAAGAATCCATTTTTTCATCCATTAAATACGCGGTACCACATTGTGGACTGCAAAAACACCCATATACTTGATAAGTCTCTTTGAATTCACATTTTGGAATATATATAGGAGGATTATCGAATTCACATGTACACCAGAAACAGGCCGATCTTTTGTCTGATATATCATTATTATGTAACTTTACTTTTAATGAATTGATTTTTTTCCATAATATCTTAATATCATCTCCATCAATAGATTCATTGTGAGTGTCGTATTGGTTAGATTGTTTATTTGTTTGTTCCGACACATTTGATACACTTGGTCCTGTCATATTACTTACAATCGTCATATTATTTAGAGTATCGTTCATTAAATCACTTGATGTAGTTTGTCCTTCCAAATAATTTACTGCATTATTTTCATTGAAATTAAAACTTTGAATTGATTCTACATTTGGGTCATATTGAAATGTTTCTTGGAATGAAGTAGATATGTCTTTTATAGAGCATTTCAAATGTAAAATAACATTGGGTTCTGCGCTCATGACCATTGTATTAATATCGGTTTGGGGAATAATTTTACCACCTTTGGGTTTACGACCTCTTTTTTTTGGTGGTGGTTTATCTTCGTCGATATTTACTGGAGAAGAGGCGTCTGATTTTGCACCTCCTTCTTGTGTTGTTGATTCAACTTGTAATACAACATTTTGCTTTTTTCTTCCTCTTTTCTTTTTTTCAGCTACGACTACTTGAGACATTTATATGGTAATTAATAAAAATTAATTTAAATTGTTTTTTAATATGTTTAAGCAATTATTCGGAATTATAGCATTTTCTACACATCGGTTGATACGATTCATTTGAACCGACTAATACTTGTTGTTCACTCTTTATAATGCGACGACTAAATATTGCCTTATTATTGCATCCGTTACAATTCGCTGTTAATTTCTCAACACTATCACAAAATGGAATCAAGTCTAATATATGTCCAAACTTATTACGTTTGAAATCACCGTCTAATCCAAATACGAATATATGTTTCTGATGAGTGTCTACTAACTCTCTTATTTCTATTAAATCTTCGAAAAATTGAGCCTCGTCGATTAAAATAACCTGGGAAACCGATATATCATCATGTTTGTCTTTCACAAAGGTATTTATTTTGTCGTATTTAAAACATGATATTTGTTTTTGGTCATGTGTACTTAATTGGTCTATAGAATATCGTATTTCTGAGCTATGTGTTAAAACAATAACATTCTGTTTATTTTTAATTGCCTCTTTGTATGTTTCGATTAATTTTGATGTTTTTCCAGCATACATGGGACCTACAAATAATCGCAATGTGCCATTTTCTTGGTATTGTTGTATATTTTCTTGTATATTTTTTTCATGTACATTAATATCTGAATTTTGGTTAATTGTCATATTTGAATCGGTGTTTGTATGCGACATTAATTTATAATATTAATAATCAATTTTATTTAAATAAAAAGTCCTTTATAATAATAAAGCAAATGAATGGTACAAACAATAAAAATTATACACCTTGGGTTGAAAAATATCGTCCAACAATATTCAATAATATTGTATTAGATCCAATGAATAGACAATTATTAGAAAATATTATGAAAAGACAATATTTCCCCAACTTATTGTTTTACGGACCGCCAGGAACAGGTAAAACCACAACCATCATTAATTTAATTTCATCATATCAAAACAAGCCTGGTAGTAAAAATTTAATGATTCACTTAAATGCCTCCGACGAGAGAGGTATTGATATTATACGAAATCAAATAAATAGTTTTGTTAATTCAAATAGTTTGTTTAATGAAGGTATGAAATTTGTTATATTGGATGAAGTGGATTATATGACAAAAAATGCTCAAACCGCTCTCAGATATTTATTACAGAGTTATAAGCCCAATGTTCGTTTTTGTTTAATCTGTAATTATATTAGTAGAATTGACGAAGCATTACAAAATGAATTTGTTCGCCTCAGATTTAATCAGTTGCCCGAACAAGCTATTTTTAACTTTTTAAATGTTATAAATATATCCGAAAATTTAAATTATTCGAATGATACGTTAGTTTCCATACAAAAATTATTCAATTCTGATATTCGTAGTATGATTAATTATATGCAATCTAATGATACCAATATCAACGAACAAAAAATTATCAAAAGAGAATTGTGGGAAAATATTACCAATGAAATAAAAACCAGCGATTGTTCTATTGTAGTAAATTATATGAAAGAAATTAGCAAGGAATATAATATCGAAAAGAAAAATCTATTGAAAAATTATTTGAATTATCTCATACGGCATCAGAATGAAATTGTAACAAATGATTTTTTAAAATTCGTTGAACATGTAATGCATATATCTGATATTAATATTAATTATTTGTTACCTTATTCAATTGTTAAGTTAAAAAAACATATACAATAATAATGTAGGATTAATGTAGGATTAATGTAGGATTAATGTATTATATCATCATGGTATATGTTACTATGATGATATATGTTACTATGATGGTATATGTTACTATGATGGTATATGTTACTATGATGGTATATATGAATAAACAAACATGTTATTGACTTGTTGATACATTCACATAATGACATTTATCGTACTCCCCGTAATTTTGTAATAGCGATTCCTTATACGAACCAGGTGAATAATATGTATCCATGCGAGCATTTAGTTTATTCATGAAGCTATTTGGTGGAGACATTTTGAAAGGGTCGATTACATTATGATTTAATCCTAACTCATTTGATTTCTTATTTATTGTATTATTTTTAATAACAATAGGAGTGCTTCTTTCATGAATGTAATGTTCCATTATTTATATACATTAAGAAAATAATTGAAGTCATTTAAATAGTTTTAAATATATTTAAACAAATCAATATAGATACTAATATCTAACATGGATGATATCGACGACGATTGGGAATGCTTTTTACAAAATGATGGTACTGAATATAATTCAAGAAACAATCTGTCTAAAAGTCACTCCAACATACCTGATAAAAATAATAATGAAAATGAATCAATGATAAATAACATAGATGATTCTTATGTAGACAAAAACGGCGATTCAAATAATGTGTCTAATATTCCTAAATGCTCTGATTTATATATTTCAACAAAAACCAAAATTTGTTACTTAAACAAAAAGACAATTGATGTGAAAAAGGTATTCTGGGATATTCCAGTTATCGATTATTATGTGCCAACAAATGGTGTTATAAAAAAACAAACGAAATTCTCATCCACATCAAAAGATGATGTGGATTATATTACAGAGCAATTAAAAAATATTGAACATTACGACGAACAAATTATTGAACATATTGATAACCCAGAGGGTCGGATTAAATACAAGGATCAGCGAAAAATTAGCATAGGTATGTGCAAAAAAGACATTCTAAGTTACCGAAGTAAAAAGAAACGCGCGTTTTTCAATTGTTTTGTTGTTATATTGCGTCTCTTCAATGATGGAATATTTAAAGAAATACACATCAAGGTATTTAATACTGGCAAATTAGAAATTCCAGGAATTCAACACGATAGCCTACTTCATGATGTATTAGAATTATTAGTAAAAACACTGAAACCTTACTTGGGTGACGATCTTGTATTTATGGCAGACAAGAGTGAAACGGTATTAATCAATTCTAACTTTAATTGTGGATACTATATTGATCGTCACAAACTACATGATTTATTGAAATTTAAATATCGCATAAATAGCAATTTTGATGCCTGTTCTTATCCTGGAATCCAATCGAAGTTTTATTATGATATTAATTTGTCATCTGACAAACAAACAGGACAACAACCATTACATAAAAATGTTCACGAAATATCATTTATGATCTTTCGCACGGGTAGTGTTCTGGTTGTTGGTAAATGCGAAGACAATATATTATATCATATATACGATTTCTTGAAAAACATATTGGAAATAAATTATCTAGAAATATGTAGCCCAGGAACCGAACTTCGGGACAATGAAGCAATTGCTCTTGAAAAAAGCAATAAAAAGAAAAAACCTCGGAAAAAGATTGTATTATTTCAATAGATAAATACTCAACTAGATAAATAATTTACTATTTTACAGATGGATAAATTTTTTAATTTTTTATCAATGTCAACATCAAGTAATTTATGTTTTAATTCGTCGGGTTTAATTGTCTTTCGTATACATTTTTTTATGATCGTATCCATTAAATACCAATAATTTTTTTGAATGAATACATGATTTGAATGACTGACGAGAATGGAGACAGTTTCTTTGATGTTTTCTAACTTATTCACGGAGTTTGTTTCACAATGACTACATATTGTTGGAACTTGAATCAGAGTTTCTACGATTTTATATACCTTTGTGAACAATAGTTTTTGTAGTTCAGTCATACTATTTTCATCTTCATTCAATGTATCTATAAACTGATATTTTTCTATCAGTTCTACTACTATGCGATTGTATATGTCATTGAATTTTTCTAGTATTTTTAGTTTGTCATGAGTTTCTTGTTTTTCGACGAAACACATTCGATATTCTTCGTTAATTTCGAAAATTGTTTTTTTGTAAACAAACAAAGTGGCGTCTTTACTGTTTAATTTTAACAAATTATGAGTACCATCACCAAGTTGGCTAACAAATTCAATGTAATACAAAATTGCCCGTTGCGTATGATATACAGTCAGATCCAAATTGTTTGTATACAATAGAAGAAAACTGTAAATATAGGATGTATTCGTAATTCCGGTTGTGATCATGTGTTTTAAATATTCCTTATTATGTATTCCATTCAAACTTTCCGAAGAACATTCAATTAACTCATGAATTAAACCAACATATTTTAAAAATAATAGTGCTTCTGTTTCCTCTAAAGATGGATTATAATTCTTTACATCGTCTAGATTATAGTTATTCATATTGTGTTGTTTATAAAAAAGTAGGATATTATATTGTACTTATTTATACCATTTTCATCGAACCGTCACATTATATTTTTATATAAATTAGTATTTAAAGAATAAATGATTGATTTTCTATATAATGAGTTCTCAATCCGAACAAACTGAGCAAAACTATAGACTTCCTTCTAATACTTGTTTGCAACATGTCTGGAAATTAGCCATGGTAGAAGACAAGGAGATTAAATCTGATTATTGGGCAGCTTCTCTTGATAAGGAGGTTATTATTGGTGTCAAGTCTAATCAAGAAAAACTATTGGTTAAAAGTGAAGATGAATATACTAGTCCTGTTAGCAAGATTTATAAGGTAGAGAGTGAGTATATTGTTGTTACTGAGAATTCAATCTATTTAGTAAGTGCCGATATTGAGTCCAGTAGAATTTCTTAAAATTTCAATCCGTAACTAAATAGGTTTGGAAGTTCAAACCTACAAATTCCGATTGGAATAAAATATGATTATATTTCGGTTTATGTAAATTTTTATATAATCAATTTATATATGCCAACTGTACCAGGTGGTCAAAGACGATTACTGTTTACAGGTAATGTTAGAACAAACCTAGTAAATAAATATACCCCTGGTTCTGGTGTAGGAGCACTATCCGCTTCAACACGCAGAGCCTTAAAAAGAAGAGCCAATGCTGGTCGAGGAACATTGGATTCGAACGGCAATTTGGTGCCAGCTATTCCTAAACCATGTTGTTCAACTGAAGTGGATTCTAGTCAGAAAATACCGGTCCCAATCATTCCAGACCCAATCATCCCAGTAGAGCCATTATTTGAAATCAACGGAACTGTAAATGATGAATATTGTTATGGTACAGCTAGCACGTATGATTTAACAGGTACTGTAATAGATAATGATATTACGATTACATCTACAGGTGAATTTATTATTGATGTCACTGATTATCCTACTATTTTTGAAATAAAAACAAATGATGATTGTAGAGATATAAATACAGACGAATTAATTATTACTCAATTGTCATGTATAGTCGATAAATCTACTATTGACCTAACTACAAATAGTAGCCTATTTAGATCAGTCAATCCAATAACTAGTATTGTTGCTACTGAATATAAGAATACATCTTCTACGAAAACATTAGCAGAAGCAGAGGATACTATTAGTAGTAAACTAGGCATATCTAAAAAGGAGATTCATATAGATGCTATTCAAGAAGAAAATACTGATGTCGCTATGAAACAACTTCAATTAGCTAGTTTTGTGAATAATTGTAAAAAACTTATGTCACATGATAAAGACTCTGATATTCTTGATGCCGTGGTCGAGGAAATTAAACAAGAATTTCTAGATGGCGAAGAATTATTTGACTTAGCCAGTTCATCACGCATTTTAGATAAGATTAATGAGAAAAAAACAGTAAAAAAAACATTTGATGAAATTAATAGTTTTAAAGGTGTATTAGATACTGTTAATAAAGATGTAAATTCGGTGTCAACTGATGTAACCAAGTCTACTTTTACAGACAAATATCAAGAATCGTCAAAAAGAAAATCTGCTGCTATAGATGCTATAACTGACATTGAAACAACAACAAAATCATATGATGGATTTACAGATAAATATGGCGCAGCAAAAAATGATATCTCGATACAACCAGTTAAACCTAGTTCAAAGTATAAGGTAATTTCAATCGAAAATACAGAAGAATCCACCGAAGGGTATACAAAATTCCCATATTTTGACTTTACTGGCGATAAAATACCAAAGGATAAAGTACCTGGATTTTGGCGTAAGACTGTTGAATGGACAAGTATTCATATTATGTTAAGAAAACTATATCCGCAACAAACATCATATAGTTTACAAGTTGATTCGGAATCGTATAATTTAAATTTTACAAATAATATAAATAATAAAAAAAATAGCATACCTACATACGATTCTAAAAGTGATGTGTCAATACATCTTAATACATTATATGTTAAAACCGAGTTTTTAACAAGAATACAAGCTTCATATGAATCATTAAAACCAGCACCAGCACCAGCACCAGCACAAGCACCAGCACCAGCACCAGCACCAGCACCAGCACCAGCACCAGCACCAGCACCAGCACCAGCACCAGTACAAAGTATTCAATGCTTATTTCCAGATAAAATTAATATTGTCACTGGAGTTAACGGCAAATATATATTTAATGATAAGCCGTATTTGCAAAATGATTTTATAGGGGTTAATATAGGAAAATATGCTTTACAAATACCGAGTTCTCATCCAATTGGATTTTTAATAAATGATACATCTAAATTTCAAGTTATTGCAGATCCAAATGGTAGTGAATCTGGCCCAACCGACGTGAATGGCATACAGGTAACTCACTATACCGGCAAAATATTCATAGATGTTAAGGATAACTTTGGAACAATCGGTTATCATTGTTTATATCATGGTTATATGGGAGGTACAAATCGGTTAATGTTTTCTGATACATGTCCGGTTAAAGTAGCCGGTGGATCCGGAATTAACCAATTACCCGTCAATGAAGAGCCAGTCAATGAAGAGCCAGTTACAGAACCAGTTACAGAACCAGTTACAGAACCTATAGTCGAACCAGTAGCTGAACCCATGGTCGAACCAGTAGCTGAACCCATGGTCGAACCAGTAGCTGAACCCATGGTCGAACCAGTAGCTGAACCCGTGGTCGAACCAGTAGCTGAACCCGTGGTCGAACCAGTTACAGAAGAGCCTGTTGCTCAAGAGCCTGTTGCTCAAGAGCCAGTCAATGAAGAACCATCGGCCGACCCAGTATCGATATTAAAGGTCAGTTATAACAATACAACAAATATTGATCAAACTGTGTTCAATGGATATGTTGATATTATGAATTCTGCCATCAGTAAATGGGACAGTATTATTCACGGTATTAAAGATTCGCAACAATTACCTGACCATCAATTAGTATTAGATGTAAGTATAAAATCACTTGGTTCAGGTGTATTAGGTGGTGCTGGAGTATATGAGTACAACACAGTTTCAAATGAATATGGAAACACATATCCAAGTAAGGCTACTATTGAATTATCATCTTCTATGATACAATCCCTCTCACAAGAAATAAGAGAAGACGGTAAAAGTAGTTTATATTATGTATTCTTACACGAGGTTGGTCATGCGCTAGGTATGGGTTCATTATGGGGTATTAATATATCCAACAAGCCAATTGTTTTAGACGATCATGGTGAAAAATATTACACATCTGAAAATGTGTTGAGAGAATATAAAAATGTCAAAGCATTTGAAGGTATTTCTGACCAACTCATTGGTATTCCATTAGAAAACGAAGGTGGACAAGGTACCGCACATGTTCATGTGGAAGAAGGAAATGAAGGTTCTATTTCATTCGACTCTAGATATTTAACTGTTGATGGTGTAACATATTACGCACCAGGCCTAGATCAAGAATTAATGACTGGTTGGGCCGAAATATCAGATGTATCTATGCCATTGTCTAGAATTACAGTAGCTATGTTGGAAGACATTGGATATATTGTCGATTATAATAATGCAGAGCCATTTGATGGTCCAGTTACACCATCTGTACCAAAGACCCAAAATATTACAATTTCTAGACAATCATCTATCGAGGAAAAACAATTCACATTACCATATAACAATCACATTAATAATGACGATACCTCACCAATTACCCAATCAGAAATACATCATTATATCTATGGTTCGCCTTATTTTAATGTAAATGGTAGCATTGACATCGTAGACAATGAAATTCTAACACCAATTAAATTAGATACTTCATTAGATAATCACAATACAGCATTAACATTACAATACAATCCACCAACAAATACTAATATCACACGGGAAACATTTTATTATACCGTATTCTATGAAAGTCAAAATCATAGTATTATCCAATCCAACAATTGTTTTGTCACAATTAACATTACCGATTAAATGAATACATGAATGATTCGTAGAGAGAAAACACCATTCACCTGTAAATAATTTCCATAAATAAAATATCAATTATTTCAATTGATATTTTATCGACCAAGTGATAACCAGATGAAGATTCAATATAATCATATGATATATGCGGTTATAGTATTTCCATCAGTTTCTCAATCTGTTCTGGGGTAAGTTTTTCTGGATATTTCACTGTGAACTTCACACATAAGGCTCCTTTATGATTATCGCGCTCCATTCCATAATTGGGAATCGATTTGATTTGACCATCCTTTATGGTATTTCCCTTCTCGTTACTAAAACGCAACTGTTTTCCACTAATATGATGGATGATAAATTCAAACCCACAAAGCGATTCTTTTAAAGATACTTCTTTATCCATATGAAGATTTAATCCTTCACGCTTAAACCCAGAACTATTTTGAATGCTAATAATAATTTTCACATCTCCTTTCAGATTCGCGTCCATTGTATTTCCTCTTTCTCTCAATATAATTATTTCCTTATCATCAATACCTTTCTTTATTGGCACATACAATGTTTCATTCTCTATTTTTCGAATACCATCTTCAAATACCCACCTCTCTATTTGTACTGGAATTTGATCACCTTTAAACGACTGTTCTAGACTAATGGTTACATTTTTAATAATGGGTGGAGGTTTATTCATGTTATCGACATTCACTTGTTGACCATTTCGGAAAATACGAACATTACCACCGGGGAATTCACCCATACCTCCTGGTACTGGCATTTGACCTCCGAAAAACATTTTGAACACATCATTCATCCCACCATGCATACCAGGATGCATACCCGGATGCATACCAGGATGCATTCCACCACCACCGTTCATACCAGGATGCATACCTTGACCAAATGGACTATTTCTTGCCATGTCATATTTCTTTCTCTCTTCAGCATCTCCAATGGTTTGATATGCATCATTGATTTTCTTGAATTTTTCTTCAGCTTCATTGTTTCCAGGATTTTTGTCAGGGTGATATAACAAAGACATTTTTCGATAACTTTTCTTTATTTCGTCTTGACTGGCAGTTTCACTTACACTAAGAACTTTATAAAAATCTTCCATAATTTATTATTATATAACTACATATACTTAAATAGTTATTAACGAATATTAATAATATTACACAACTATGGATTTACCTTACATTTACAAATATAAACCGAATGGCTTCTCTGATTTCGAAATCGAACCAGACATTATTGATATTCTTAAAACACTTATTTCCATGAATAATCTCAATGTATTGTTTATTGGCGATTCGGGTTCCGGTAAAACATCGCTTATAAAGGTACTCGTCAATGAATATTATGGTAATATCTCTAAATCCCAAGAAAATATTCTTGAAATAAATAGTTTGAAAGAACAAGGAATACAATATTATCGCTCTGAAGTAAAAACATTTTGTCAAACTAGATGTACTATACCAAACAAAAAGAAAATTGTCATATTAGATGACATTGACAATATTAATGAACAAAGTCAACAAGTGTTTCGAAATTGCATAGATAAATACAACAATAATGTTCATTTTATTTCTTCCTGTACAAATGTTCAGAAGGTCATTGACAGTCTCCAATCCAGAAAAATAATTATTAAGTTAAAATCATTGTCTGATGACCAAATTTACAGGATTTTACACAAAGTTAAAACCAATGAAGGTATTGTTATTGATGACAATGCTGAAAGATTCATCATGACAGTATGCAATGGGTCCATTCGTATTTTGCTGAATTATTTAGAAAAATTCAAATTGTTGGATCAAAGAATCACTTTTGAATTGGCGAATGATATATGTACCAATATCAGTTTTTCAGTGTTTCAAGAATATACCACGCTGGCTATTCGAAATGAACGACAGAAATGCGTTCAGATATTTTATCATTTATTTGACAAGGGGTATTCGGTGATGGATATATATGACAACTATTTCGCCTTTGTCAAAATTACTGAACTTATTAGTGAAGAACACAAGTACAAAATAATCAAATTATTGTGTAAATATATTACTATTTTTCATAATATCCACGAGGATGAAATTGAACTTGCGCTTTTTACGAACAATCTGATTGAGGTTTTATCTAACTAGATATATAGATGAGTCAGACTTTTAAAACGAATATAGAGAAATCTATATTATTCGTTTTTTTGGAAAAGGTCTGTGATAAAACCGAGAAATATTTTTTGTTTGATTTGACTGCCTATAAGAAGGGTGAATTTACTGGCGATAATCAAGAAATGTGTGACAAAATAAAACCATATTATCACGAATCCAAACGCTTTTATGTAGAGCGAAAAATGAGTTACTCGCGAATGTGTACTGTCATAAGACAAATATGTAATTCCAATTCTATTATGTTCAGTACCAAAGTTGTATATAGTAAGTCCAAATTTAACATCCCTTATTACATTTATTTTTAGACTCATAGAGAGAAATTCACTCTAAAAATAAATGCTCCATTTTGTTCTTGTATTATTTCGCCTTCTTCGTTTTCTTTGCCTTTTTGGTTTTCCTTGCACTCTTCGTTTTCTTTGCCTTTTTGGTTTTCCTTGCCTTTTTGGACTTCTTCGTTTTCTTTACCTTTTTGGTTTTCATTGTCTTACTATATTTATGTATTTTACCTCCTTTTTTGCTGTCATTTGGTGTAATTACAGTTGTATTTCCTATCCAGATAGTCTTATTAGATATAGGTTTTTTCTCACCTGTCCATAATTCTTGAAATTCATTTGGATAAACATATTTTAAGTTAGGACGACTAGTTGAATTGTATATTTTATATTTTGGATCATTTTCAATTACCCATCCTAACTTTTTGGCATCGTCCAGTGAAATCGATGTTAATGTTTTATTTTTTAACGCATCACGAATTTTATTTCTTTTATGAAATAATCTGGTTTCTTCGCGATGTTTTTCCATCATTAAATCAGTTGCTCTTCTGTATTCGTCGCTTCTGTGAAAATTACCTAAATCTTCTCGATATTTTTTTAATTGTTCTAATATTTTGGTTTCATCTTCATCTGTTTTTCGCACTTTAATTCTTATGTTCAAATCACCATTATCTTTAAACCATTTTTGTTGCCATTCGTGATCTAACAGATCTGTCTCATAACTATTAGACTCTGTATTCGTTGGTTTCTTGTGAATTTCTACAAATTGTATCTTTTCCTTTTTGGGGACATAATTATCAGGCACAAATGTATCTTCAGTTAATCTACTGTCATATGGTAATTTGCCAGGTTCGGTTACCATATACTTTGCTGTGTCCATACGATAGTCCTCTTCTGTACGTCCGGACTTACTCATTATATATATTATATCGACTAAAAAATATCATTATTTCTTTGCCTTTTTGGATTTCCTTGCCCTCTTCGTTTTCTTTGCCTTTTTGGATTTCCTTGCCTTTTTGGACTTCTTGGCCTTCTTCGTTTTCTTTGCCTTTTTGGATTTCCTTGCCTTTTTGGATTTCCTTGCCTTTTTGGTACCGCCTTTAGATGTATCCATTCCGGTATTAGCCATGGAGACCAAAATATTTGCTGCTCCTTTATCATAACTCTCTTCCATTGCATCATCTCCACTCTCTTCCATTGCATCATCACCACTCTCTTCCATTGTAGAATCATCGTTATCTGTTATTACATCCTTATTTTGAGTAACATATTCAACCATATTTGCCAAGTTTTTTACATCCATACATTGAATGTATGTGTCCCATTTACTTGCGAATTGATTGTAGTCGTCAATATATTCACATCCTCCACCTTGGTATACCTCTCGATATAAATTATAATATCCGAATAAGTTACTTAAATTAATGTTATTGTTAAACACATCGCTACTTTCTATAATAGATGCTAATTCATTTGTAAGGTGTTTTTTTTCTAATTCTATGAATATTTTTGATAACTGTATATTATTATATACAGTTAAAGCCTTTTTAATATTATCATCGCTAACTGTTGTACGCTTTTTAAGAATAGCTTGTACACCTGATGTTTGAATCTCATCTGGTGGGTATAGTATATCCTGAAATGTTTGACTAGCAAATCGTGAACTCGCCAATAATATATCTCGTAAATTATTTTCTGTAGTAAATTCCATAATAATGTTTATAAGTTCTTCTGGTTGTTGTCTGGTTATTTTATTATTTTTATCATTATCATCTATTTTTTCACTACTATTCATTAAAGAAACTAGTCCCAGAGAACCAACCGCAACTCCTTTCAACATTGTTGTTATTGCATCATCATTGGGTTCTGGTACATCTGGATTCCATTCAGGAATGGCTTTTAAAAATTCTGCTTCCTCCATATAATATTTTACCACGGAGTTCTGTATCGTAGTCTCATTCGGGGCGTCAATATAACTACTAGGAGTAGAAACTGTACATTCGGGGATATTTAGATTACATGTATTATATACACTATTATCTGTTAACTTGACAGTCGAGAGAAAATAATCCAAATACTTTAAAAAATCGCAATATGGTTGATTATTACTATCGATTTTGCCAGTATACTCTAACCCAATATTTTTTAGGTTATCACATTCCGTAACTAGTAAATCTTCAAATTGTTTTTTAAATCTATTCTTTGCACCAATATCTAGTCCTCCAGTAAACTGACTTATTTTATCTATTACTCGAGCTATCATCATTATTTTAAAAGCCTGTCCCACTAATTTTGAGGCATATACTTTTCCCGTTTTGGTTGGAAATAATGGCGAACCACTGTCACTATATGTAATTACTGAAAAAAAGTCACGATAAAAATTTCCGATTTCAGGTTTATTTTTATTTACATCTAACAAAGAAAACATGATAGTTTCTGACATCTCTACTGTTTTACCATCTCTTGTTAATTTAGGTATTTCTAGTGAATCTGGTATATCAAATATATTTTTATATAAGCTATATACTTCTACGTTTAAATCTCTCCCCCAACCAAATTTACATTTGTCACTAAAATCACGGGTTAATTCGGTAATCACAACAGCCTTTGTCATTTGTGACTCTGGTGGTGTATTTTTTATTGGCGGTTGACCTTCAATATTTCTCCAGACAGCATGAACGTTGTCCATATCAGATGCTGATATTGCATTACAAAGATTAATTAGTGTGAACAATGGATACGACGTATTTTTAGTGTATTTGTTTAAATAGTCTATAATTGTTTTAAGAGGTCCTTCTTCTTGCCTCCCTTTTTTTTGGGCTTGTAAAGCATCCGTGCGCTTTGTTACCCAGTTCTTTATGTTATCATCTGTAGTCTTCTTAGGGTCAGATGACTTAAATTTTAATTCTTTTGTTATTTGTTTAACAAACCAATCAGAACATCTCCGGTCTGTGTTACCATCAATTGCGACATTTGCAATCGATGTTAATATGTCCCGGGTATTCTTAAGATCTAACTCAAACGTTCCACTAGATGTACTTCTATCTAATTTCTTTGGTTCTGTATATTTAATAAAATCTGTTTCCCCTTTTTTTTGATTACAGCATTTATGAGACCATTTATATTCCATCATTAATTCATCATATATTCGTTTTTCATCTGCTGTCAATGATTCTGGCAATGATTGTTCCATAGCACCATCTGAATTTGATTCACTTGCGTTGATTCTGTCTACTTTTTCTATTATATCTTTATACTCACCACTTCGGTATAATGTTAAATATAATGCAGCTTTAAAAACTGGTAATATATGCTCACATTGTGGAGACTCATCTTTTTTATTGTCATCAATTTCAATTGGTAATCCACATATATAACATTCGGTGTCATTTACAAATTTACCAATTACATTCTCACATTGTGAGACCGCGCCTGCACGTTCCCACCAGTCTCTTGCAAACATAGTATTTATTTTTCCAGTATTTTCAGACTTCAAATAAACATCAGGACTAAATCCATATATAATTTCGAAACCTGTCTTGGCACTACTCTGATGTACTGACTTCCAATTAGTTTGTGTAATGTCAGAACCACTTCTTTTTGTATGTTCGCCTCTTTCATCACGGGCTTCTTGTCTATCTCTACTTTTACTACCAGTACTACTTTTACTATTAGAAGAGTCACCCATCGGATTATACCCTCGAGTCCCTCTTGTAGTTTTAAGTTTCATTTTGGGCATGTGTAATAATATATATTATGACATTAAAATAATATATATTCTCTAAACTTCCATGGTATCATTCATATGGTATCATCTAATTACAAAGTAACAAATATCGTGCTATCAATGTATTACTGGATAGTACTTGTTCAGGACACAATCTAGCAAACCATTGTAAATTGGTTCGCTTTAATATTTTGTCACCAGGAATATAAAGCCCATAAGCACATTTGGACAATTCAAAATCGTCATCGTCTCCGATTAAGTCGTCCACTATTACAGGTTCTCCATCCGCTGTTTTGACGCCAAAATATTTGGCATCTAATGGCATTACATTTTTCTTCAATATTTCCTCATATAACCATTTACCAGGTTCATCTGTGAAATCCATTTCGTTTGTGTAGTCATTTGATACGATATTTTCCAAATAATGTACATATTTCTCCATAACAGGACTGTCTTTAACACATCCCATAATTTTGTTTGTAGGGAAAAATTCCGTCAAAGATGATGTAGTACTATCGCTAGGTAATTCGCCACAAAACATAGAAGTAGACATTAATCCTTTATTATAAAGAGGACTCAAGTTTCTCATACATGCAAATGTGGATGGTATGGTCATACCCCCGTAGTAAAAAAGCATCTTGGCCATTGCCAATTCTCTTAAATGAGGTCGAAGTGGATTTGGCAAATTGGCAATTTTCGTACTCCACCCTGGTATGATTTTATTAAAAGAACGGTCGTCGATTAAACAGACATTGAAGGATTCTCCACAGTGGTCTATGATTGATTTTATTGTTAAATATTGATAAGGTTGATTTAAACATTGGGTGTTTCTTGAGGCAAAATGAGGCCACCATCTAGCATTTGTTTCAAATGTAACATGAACCCATAAAATAGGTTTGTCTGTCTGGGCTAAAGTAGAATCATTCAACAAATGCTTTTTAATTAATTCATAATGGTCCATTTTATCATTTATCGCCTCGTCTTTTTTATATTTATCAAATACATACCCTAAGACAAGCATGATTATTAATATAAACACATATTTGGCGTAATAATTCATATATAATACAACTACAAATTTATTTTTCCTTATTCCTTATTCCTTATTCCTTTTTCCTTTTTCCGGATAGTAATAAATTACAAGGGTCTACTTCTCTAATTTCTAATTCTCTATTTGTTGTAAATTACTCCAAAACTTTTTATAGTTACTTCTAATCTCCTCGTCTTGATTCATGAGTTTGTATGCTCGTTGAATATTTACATCTCCGTCATCCGATTGCATTTGTTTCAGCTTTTCTTCGTGGGACGAATTCCATCGATCACCATTAGAAACAATATCATGGGTTCTTTCGCGATTCAATTCGTCGACATTTGTATATTTTTTCCGCTTGTGAAAATCATCTTCGGTAACCGGTATTACTGACTCAACATGTGCCTTCTTCAAATCTTCAAATTGGAGTTTATTGAACATACCAGAACCATAGTTTTCAGGAATATCTCGTACTAAATCAAATCCACCACCAGTCCCCCCATCATATACTGTATCTTGAAAATCACGATGTACTACAACACTACTTAATTCCTTCTTTTTTCGTTGAATATACTCATTCATTTGCCCACTATTGTTGACCTGTTCTTCCACTAAGTCTTCGTTTGATTTCAACCAATCACCGTACCCGGTCTCCTCACCCACATCTTTTAATTTGGTATTTTCAAATGTTTGGTTAAACCATTTATTATATTCCTCTTGATTCATGGTACTCAATTTTCCATCGATGAGTACACTGTGTTCTTTGTTCCACAATTCGTCCTTTTGATACTCAGTATTTGTTGTCGTACTACTTTGTCTCAATTGATAAATCTTGAGTATATATTTATAAGCTTGAGAGAAAAAGAGAAAATATTCCTTGTCGAGACCAGATTTGTCAGGATGAGTTTTTAATACAATTCGCTTGGCGGTTTTTAAATCAGAATCATCGAAATGAAACGGTAATTTGAACAGTCCTAACAAATCATTCAGTTCGTAATTGTGGATATTCAAGTCTAAATTTTCCATATTACATATATACACGATTAAGTTTTTAAATATTACCGGGTTTATATATGTAATTTATACATCTACTTAACACAGTTTTCTACACCTATCGAAAAATGCATTGACTTCGCCTATATCTGCACCTGATATACTATCGTCGGGTGCAAAACTAGTCGTACCTCTTTTATAAGCCATCATTGTAGGAATTCCTTTTATCATTTTTTTCGTCTTCATAAAAGCAAACAAATCAAAACAATCATCAATGTCAATTTCATAACACAATATATTATCATTTGTAATCTTTTCAAAATGGGCATTCACTTCGTTCTTAATGCTTTGGCACGGTTTACACCAATCGGCAGTAAATTTAAATATCAATACACCGGGATTTTGCTTTAATAAAGTTAAAAATGCGGTTCTATCTCCTTCGAATACATATGCCATATATAGTAATAAGTTATTAAAATATGTTTATGTGATTTTTGATAAAACTTAATAAAATTGAAATTAGAAATACAAATAACAGTACTTATAACAAACCTCCCAACCAATCATCACAACAAATCATGTCAATTCCTACTCGTATAACAATGTCACATTTATTACATGTAATAAAATCAGCAGGAAAAAATACACATCCTCCCCTCGGACGATGGGCGCGGCATAAAGACATGGGTCGTGGACTTGTAGTAGATTATTCCAACGAAGACCATTGTGGAACTTGTGGAGATTACATAAATAGTAAACTACCAGAGCCGTCCAGTCCTTCGAATGTTTCAAACAGCATAATCAATAATCATAAAAACGAATCATTTCATTCTTATGATTATAATAACAATATACTAGAGGCAGAATATTCGCATATGGTTGTAAATACTCCCAACTAAAATAAAATACAAGTCAAATACTAGATAAATTCAGATTATACTAAACCAATATAACCAATATAACCAATATAACCAATATAACCAATATAATAAAAATAGTTATGCTTCTTGAAGGAGTTCTTCGAGTCGCTCTATTTTTATTTCAGGAAACTTCACATGTGCCTCCCAAAAATATTTACAATAAGCCCATTCGAACTCGTAATTCTCATTATATACTTGGTCAAACTCGCTCAATAATTTCGCTTCCACTCTTTTGGGAAGAAATCGTAGACTTTGTTTAGGTAAAACATAACTCAATTGGACTATTTCTTTCACTGGGTTTTTTTCTTGTGGTTCTAACAATTCAGTATCAAAATAAGGAATATATTTCAACAAATCTTTTAATAAGGGTGGATAATGATATTTATATGACCATCGCCAATCGATACATCCAGTACTGTAATATTTAAATGTCCATTCTAATCCTTCTAAGTAATTCAGACTAATATTTTTCCGATGTGTATCTGTTATATCTATATCAAACAACATGTCATAATATCGTGATTCCCAGAATGAATCTATTGGATTAATATATTTTTCGACTTCGCGTTGTTTCGATGGAGCATGAAGTAATTCCTTGTCAAATTTACTAGCATCGTCGTCCATTTTTATTACTCTATGTTCTTGTTTATTACGAACGATATAGTCATTTTGTATATATTGTTCCTCGTTATCAGCCAAATCTTTTATTATTTTTCTGAAACTTTTCCATACTATTTTTCCATCACTGATTATATTTTGTTTATGTTTTCCGAGAATATTACGATAGGTTTCTAACAATATGTCCATACCATTGCGTCTTATATTTAACGCTGGAAAATGAGGCAAAAAATCATTTCCTAACATAAAGCATAAAAATATGTAATCATATATGCGATTGGATTCTGCTTCTGTGGTTGGTTCTACATCATTATTCAAATAGTAGACCAATTGATTTTTAAAGGCGGGTATATGAATGACATACAGGCTATTTGGATCCAATGATTTGTCAATACTGCGAATAAAATCGGGAGTTTCTCTAAACAAATACATTTCTTTACAAACATGTAGGTGATTAATCGTTAGCATTATTAAATCGGCGTCTAGGCCATAAATAACGGTTTTCATGTTTTTAAGCGTATTTTCATTGTCGCGGATATATTCAAATATTTTATGCTCGCCTTCACCTGGTAAATTACTACCACTGACAATGATTTGCTTGACATTATGATTGGTAGGAATTCTAAAATGATACTGAACCTGTAAATTTAATTTATTCATAAACTCGGTTCCAGGTGTGATTGCGGTACTATTCCACGAAGAAGAGGTACTTTTTGAATTATTATCTGAATTATTATCTGAATTATTATCTGAATTATTATCTGATGAATTATCCTTATTGTAGTCTGTCATGAACCATGACTTATAACGACGATTTTTTTGTTGATTTAACTTGGCAACCGGTGCTACACCATCAAATGCTATATACACTAAATGTGATGGTGAAATTTGTTGTATATAAGTCTCAATGTTCTCGCATACAGTATTGATTAATTTTCGCTCGAATACTTCGTCGTTTCCACTGTATTCCAATTGACGAATACTATCATACACAATAGAATTACTATCTATGTATAAATGATTTACTTGCAATTGCTTTTGAAATTTCTGTAATATATTTGGATAATTTTTTATGATATGTGAAAAGTACGCAGGAATACCCATTTACATATTTTATCATTTTGTGTTTAAACCATAATAGCAGTAGATATATAGTATTTCGTCATATCAATATCTATGTAGTATGAAAACCATCATCTATTATGAATACATTTAGAATAAATTGGAAGGAATAGCAATTATTTTATTCGCTATTTTTAAAATCACTATAGTATATTAATGAAAAACACGATTCTTCCGAATAATACGGATACAAATGGTGATACAATATTGAAGTCGTCAAAATCAAGGAGACCATTAAAATCAGCAAAGGTAAAAAAGAACGACAAAACGGTAAGTAATAGTAATAATGTATCAAATGTTATATTTAATCAACTACATGATACCATTCATTATTTTCAAAATCTGATTCAGAAAACAATATTAGCTATTCAGGGGTATAAGAAAGCAAACATTATTGGAGCAAATGATTTAAGCAGCGCTACAAACAATCTGGAAATGTTATATACTGAATTATCCAATAATTTAATTTTACTAGAAACTATATCAAATTACAAAACAGTTCAGTTGAATTTAGATACAATACGCAGTGATATTGGAAATATATTTAAACAATATGGTACTGAACATATATGTGATTTAATAAATATTATATTTGGCGATAATTTTCTGTCGAATGTACAATGGGAACATGACAAATATTTATTAATTGACAAATACTTTCATCCTGTTAATTTTAAAATAGTACCATGGACATCAGACAGTCAGCCCATGGTAGACACTGCTACCATGGACAGTGATGGTGGTGAAACTGACAAATCATCTAGTATTGAAAAAAATAAGATTGTAGAAGAATCGGCAATTGTCGAAAAGTCGGTTAATTTGGATTGTTTTGACTTATCTAGAACAAGCAAATTATTCCATACGAAGGTATATGGAATCAAAATTGCGATTCATAATTATGAGAAAAAAAATACTCTTATCATATCTGGTATAATAGACGATTTATTAACTACATGTATTGACAATGATTTTTTAAATAACAAAATTGAGTCAATCGTATTGTCTACGATTAATAATGAAGAATACGACCCAAATACATTTCAAAGATACATACAGTCGTTGACTTTAAAAGAAATATTAGTATACTCGAATGCTGAAATATTATACAAATATTTGGGACACATATCTCAAATAAAATTAATCAAACAGAAACCGATATCTCAAGTTGTAAAAGAATTCATGGGTAATGAATTATATGGCCAAAGAACAACATTAATTCAACTATTATTAAAATCCGACGAACATGAATATCAGTATCTAGCCTATTTGTTATATGACTTATTATCCAATGATACTGATGGTGTAATTGATACATCTGAACAAACCTTGTTATTTGATAGCTTACCATGGAAAATAAAACGATTCTTCAAAGAAGCAATGAAACAAACCATCTCCTATACAAATAATCTTTCTAATTTCGACAATAATAAAATTCCACTGGAACAGCAAATTTGTTTAATGAAAACAGAAGATTCGGTAAAGGAAAAAGCGATGAATAAATTAAAGGAAATAAAATCTAAAGGCGATGACTCGTGTACGAAAACACGAACTTATTTGGATGGGTTATTAAAAATTCCCTTTGGAATTTATAAACAAGAACCAATATTGAATGAAACTGAAAACATTCGCGAATTGTTTAAAAATGTCGTCTACAATTTGAACATGATAGATGATATTTCCACGTTCACAAATGGAGATGGTATAAATATTGTCAAAATTACAAACATCCAAATCAAGAATATATGTATTCAAATAAAAAATAAATATACAGATACGAGTCACGATGTTATCGTGGAGAAAATAATCCAATCATACTGTGTTGATAAGCGGAACGATCTAATTCTTCACATTTGTATGGTGAATAATATAATAAAAAAACTTAAATTAAAGAGACATAAACTTAGTCATTCCGGTAAAAAAATAGAGACGATGAAGGAACAATTATATACATTCATCGATGAAAGTAAAGATTGTCCTACAATAATAAATGAATTAGTAGAATCTAAAAAGATTGTAAATTTGAATGTAATACAAGAAATGCTATCTGACATTTCGATTATTGAGGAAAAATGGAAATCAATTAATCATTATATGAATAATGTTACTGATATATTAACAGAAGCAGTTCATGGTCATGATAAAGCAAAAAGGCAAATCCATCGAGTATTAGCACAGTGGATAAATGGAGAATCCAAAGGGTATTGTTTCGGTTTTGAAGGACCACCTGGAACAGGTAAGACTACATTTGCAAAAAAAGGATTGGCTAAGTGTCTACTTGATGAAAATAATGTATCGCGACCATTTTCGTTTATTGCAATAGGAGGACAGGACAATGGTAGTTCCTTAAATGGACACAATTATACTTATGTTGGTTCAGAATGGGGCAAATTCGTAGACATTCTTATTAAAAATAAATGTATGAACCCTATCATTTTTATTGACGAATTAGATAAAATCAGTAAGACTGAAAATGGTAAAGAAATTGTTGGTATATTGACGCATTTAGTAGATTCCACACAAAATGATGGATTTCAAGACAAGTATTTCAATGGTATAGACTTGGACTTGTCAAGAGCCCTTTTTATATTTTCGTACAATGATGTTTCAGCAGTCGATAAAATATTGTTAGACCGTATACATCGCATTAAATTTGAACATCTTACTATTGAAGACAAATTGGTAGTCACGAACAAGCACTTACTTCCAGAAATATATAAAAACATGGGTTTAGAAGGCTGTATTCAATTAACTGATGAAAATATTGTTTACATTATTGATAATTATACCAACGAACCAGGAATCAGAAAATTTAAAGAATTATTGTTTGAAATCATAGGTGAAATCAATCTAAAATGCTTAACAGATTATGCTAATTGTGAATTGCCTATTACGATTACAAATGACGATGTCAAATATACATTCCTAAAAAACCGCCCAACAAATATGACTAAATGTATCCCACCATCTCCTTCCGTTGGAATAATCAATGGTCTATGGGCAAATTCCATGGGTCAAGGAGGGATAATTCCAATCGAGGCACAATTTTATCCATCTAGTACTTTTTTAGATTTGAAATTAACAGGACTTCAAGGCGATGTTATGAAAGAAAGTATGACCGTAGCTAAAACATTGGCTTCTTCTTTAGTGTCCCCTGAAGTAATGGCGAAAAATATTAAACATTTTGAAGACACCAAAATGCAAGGGATTCATATACATTGTCCAGAAGGTTCTGTGCCAAAAGATGGACCTAGTGCAGGAACTGCAATTACCTGTACACTATATAGTCTATTGACTGGAAAGTCAATAAAAAATACGGTTGCTATTACTGGTGAAATAAATCTACAGGGATATGTTACAGCAATTGGAGGATTGGATCTAAAAATATTAGGGGGGTTAAAAGGTGGTGTGAAAGAATTCATTTTTCCAAAAGACAATGTAAAAGATTTCGAAGAATTCAAAGAGAAATATGAAAATAAAACATCAGATTTGTCAAAGAAGGACGAATTATTAAAAGGTATTCGGTTTCACCCAGTTGAACATATTAAAGAGGTTCTTGAAATAATATTCGCGGAATAAGTAAAAATATCTATCTATATTATACTCATGGCAATGCAATTAAGTTTTAGTAATTTGTTCCAACTTTTTGGAGCAATATCGCCATTATTATTAACCACATGTTTAGTTTTAATATCTTGTTTTAACCAAGATGTCAAAGGTTTTGTTTATTTAGGTGGTATTTTAATAGCAGGGTTAATAAATGTTGTCCTACAAAATACATTAAAGGTCAAACCAAAACTTCCAATACAACCTAGTTGTAACATGATTGAGTTTCCATTTAATCTGAATGAATATGATACTCCATCATTCAATACCATGTGGCTATCGTTTACCTTATTCTATTTATTAATGCCCATGGTGTATATTTCATCGGTTAATATTGGTATTGTTTTGTTCGTTTCTGCATTATTAACAATAGATGCTGTAACTAAATTTATGCGTGGATGTACACAATTAAGTGGTATCGGATTAGGATTTATTGTTGGTGGTTTACTTGGATTGTTATGGTTTATACTCATGTATAGTTCCGGAAATAAAAACTTGTTATATTTCAATTTAGAATCATCAGACAATGTAATGTGTTCTAGACCTTCAAAACAAACATTCAAATGTAGCGTATATCGTAACGGGCAAGTAATTAGTTCATCTATTGCTTAAATCCTCGAAATATCTAATGTTATCAATTCAAATAAATATTTATCATTGTGAAAATAAATATTTATCATGTTGTGTGTTAAATTATGGGTTAAATTACGGATTAAATTTTTGGTAGTTTTTCTTCCACCAATCAATGAAATTTTTAGTAATTACATTTTTGTGTAAAGTATTTATCATCAGTTTAGGGTTTCTATTAGGACTATTCCATACTTGAACAAAGTATTTAACAACTTCCCCAGTTCTAGCCTTGGAATATTTTTCATTTAATTGTGTTTCGTTAAACTTGGGTTTGTTTATTCTGGCATTAACCTCATTATGAAATGACAGTAACATCAGCTTCAAATCGTCTTTTGTTTGTACTCGATTAACATTTAGTCGAGTCATATATTGAGTGGCATGGTTGGCACAATCTGGACAAGGTAATGAACTACATAATTGTCTTATTATACCGAGTAATTCTATCCTTACAGCAGAAAAATGTTCTTCTTTTATTTTTTCTGCTAAACTATGAAATAAGTACCAGGTACAGGGTCCCCAAGTTTTCGTCATTCTATATTATAAAACATATAAAGAGTTTTTTTGGAATTTCTGTATATGAATATTATAATAGAAGATAACATAGATTTTTATAAACAATTACATGATTTGGACTCGGATAGTGAAGACGAAGATCAACCATTATGTCTTCTAACAAAAATACCATTGGACCAAAATAAAATCGTATTACCATGTAAACACTCTTTCAACCTATATCCATTGTATAAAGAAGTTTGTAATCAAAAATTACGTACATCTACTTCTTATTTGGAAACAAATCGCCTAAATTTTAATCAAATGAAATGTCCTTATTGTCGTCAAATATTCGATTTTGTCTTGCCTCATGTTCGAATTAATAAACAAATGGGATTTCATAATGGAGTAAATTCTCCAGAGAAAATATGTATGTCACCGTTTCATTCATGTAGTCATGTTTTTAAATCAGGCAAACAGAAAAATAGTCAATGTAGTAAAATCGGATATTACACGGATCATGGGTGCTATTGTATGACACATCAGACATCCGCTGCGAAACGTCTAACTACAACGAATAATACAACTGTTAATACATTGGTTAATAATAACCTACAACAATGTAGTGCTATTTTACAGTCGGGTAAACGAAAAGGGGAGGTATGTAATGCCCGTATGGTGAACCAAGAATCCACTATGTGTAACCGACATAGCAAAAACAAGAATAAGGTGGAGGTTCCCACTTTATCCTCTTAAAACGGGTATTTTGTAGATTAAATGTGGATTCGCGATATTTCGCCGATAAAAAAAACGGCATAAAACACACCTATTTTTATCCCTGTTTCCGGATTTATGCATTCCTGATTTTTGGATTTCGGAAAAAACGGGGATAAAAAAATGAGTTTGCCTTGAGATGTAGGGGTGTTTTTTTGACATGATTGAATTAATGTTGTTTTGAGCATGTAGGTATTGCCTACATATGTAGGGGGTGTTTATGGACTGAAAAAAGTGCACTGTATACGATACATGTAGGTAAAAACACTTTTCACTTTTTTTCTATACTTCATTTGACTTTTCAAAAAAACACACAAGAATTCTTGCAGAGTTTTGAAATATTGAAAATAGAATTGAAAAAGTTGTGAAAAAGTGATTTAGACCATAATGGTAAGGTCCCACAAAAATGGAATTTCAATTTGTGACTGTAAAAAAAACTGTTTTTATGAAAACAATTTAGGCATTTTTTATGTGTAGCATATATATGCTACAAAATGCTACGTTTTCGGCATTAAAAAATGCCGAATATTTTTATTGCGAACATTGCTCCTTTCAATGTAGTAAGAAAAGTAACTATGATAAACATTTATTGACTAGAAAGCACAAAAATGCTACGTTTATGCTACATAATGCTACGTCAAATGACGATTATGGTGCGGATTTACCATCAGGCATTAAAAAATGCCGAAAAAATGCCGCATGTGAATGCGTATGTGATTGTGGAAAGACTTTTAATCACCGAAGTTCGCTATGGAGACACAAGAAAAATTGCTTGATAGATGTAGGGAATGAAATAGATGTGGATATTGACAATACCTACAATATGGTAGATTTATGTAGTGACAACCAAAAAAACGACTTTAAAGACTTGGTTGTTTTACTTTTAAAAGAAAACAAGGAAATACAGAAATCGTTTGTTGATTTACTACCACATATTAAAGGAAATAATACAAATAGTCATAATAATATTAATAATACAACGAATAATCAATTCAATATTAACATGTTTTTAAATGAACAGTGCAAAAATGCAATGAATTTAACTGATTTTATTAACTCGTTACCGATTACAAATGAAACTTATGATAATACAATTGAAAATGGATTGACCAAAACGATTACCAATATGGTTGTCAATGGATTGAATAATATGGATGTATTAGACCGACCAATACATTGTACCGACCCAGCTAGGAAAACAATGTATGTCAAAGACAATGATATTTGGGAAAAAGACAATGAATTGCTCCTTCTTATGCAGGGCATTAAACATCTCTCATCTAAACAGCGAACGCTTATTAACAAATGGCAAGACGCGAATTATGGGTGGAATACGGATGAAGGACTCCAATCGAGAATGACAAAATTAATTTTTAATTCCATGACTAGTATTGAAGAAGATGAAAAGGAAACGAATAAGATCATCAGAGCCATTGGTAAAAATACATACTTAACCAGCGATATTAAAGATACTTTTAAGACTTGTAATGCTTAAATCTTTTATGGTGTTAATATTTAAAGTTTTTTAGGTATGTTATATATAAATGTATTTTTCTATATTTGCCTTGCTTACCACGATTTCAATTGGTAATATATTCGGATATTCTACTAATTCATTTGAACAAAATATTGCGAAATCAGCTTTACATCTATCACAGTCAGCTTATTGTATGACACATAACAGTAATTGGGATTGTATTACTTGCGATACTTCAAATAAATTAGATTTTGTATTAGAGGAACATAACGAGTTGGTAATACAAGGATATAATTCAGACACGGACTCTTTGTTTGTTTCTTTTCGCGGTTCAGTGAATATTCCAAATTGGATAGACAATATACAAATTAGTAAAATGACTCCTTATGATGATAAACAAATTCAAGTTGAAAAGGGGTTTTATAAAGCATATAATTATTTGAAACCGGATATAATAAATAATTTACAAATATTGACCACAAAGTACAATACAAATCGAATTTTTATTACTGGACATTCTTTAGGAGCGTCCATGGCTACTCTTTTAGCTTATGATATTTTAACTATATATACCGGATTTCATTTGTCTTATTTGGTTACATTTGGCTCACCTAGAGTAGGTAATATGAATTTTGTCAGTAGTTTTACAAAATATAATAACGCTGTGTCTTATCGCATTACTCATTATTATGATATCGTCCCACATGTTCCCGAGGAGCTATTTGGATATTCACATTTATCTAATGAAATATGGTTCAATGAAGAGAATACTCACTTTGACGAATGTAATGACAGTGGAACGAAAGGAGAAGACCCATTGTGTTCTAATTCATGCTCACCAATTCATTGCACTAGTGTTTCTGATCATCTACATTATATGAACATAACTATGGGTAGTGATGGAACATGCTAATATCGATAGTTATTATACTTAAAAATTAAATTAAATATAATTCGTTATCTATATATAATAATGGACACGAAAGAAGAATTGGTTACACGTATTAGAGATTGGATTAAAATCGACAATGAAATTACGAAACTTCAAAAGCAAATTAAGGGTTTTCGTGAAGAGAAGAAAAATATGACCACATCTCTCGTTGATGTCATGAAAGACAATGAAATTGACTGTTTTGATATTAATGATGGAAAACTAATTTATTCGAAATCGAAGTGTAAAAAACCAATTAACAAAAAGACATTGTTAGATGCTCTACAAGGATATTTTAAGAATGATGATAAAACTGCACAAGAAGTGAGTGAACATATTCTTAATAGTAGAGAAGAGACTATTAAGGAGTCTATTCGGCGTAAAAAAGATAAATAAAATTCCACTCTCTAATTTATTATAACAAATCATATGAATTATAATAAATACATGGATAGGATGTCAAATATATGTCAATCATATTACGAATCAAAAGATTTACCTATAGAAAAGAGACATTTTCAACATCGTCGTACTCTATTCCAAGATAATGACTCGATTTTAAATAATATCATAAAACATCCATTTATTGACACACTACCTACCGAGGTTGATTCTTTTACCAATTCAAATTGTTGTATTACATTCAATAAATGTAATATCGTTTTATATCGGATTCAACATCATAATGACAATCATTATGTTGAATTTTATTTGCCATTTGATATTTCTTGTAACTCGCGGGTTACGATTGGATACCATAATAAATATAGTATTTCCAATGATACAATTACCAATGACCTATTTATGAAATATTTAAAAGAACATATAAGCGATATTCCTGGTAACAAACGATTCAAAGGACATATCGTGTATAATAATATAATGTATATGATTGTTCAATTGAGAAATACAATTTCAGATGAATACTCTAGCCTAACTATCGAACACAACAACAACAAGAACAAGAACAATAACTGGTTAACACTTTGGGATATCATCGCATATAAACATGTATTCAGAGAGAAATTACATCCTACTATTGTAGATTTTTTTGTTAAACATCATAAATTAGCCTATTTGGTTGTAAATAGTCGTTTATGTTTACTACCAATGGTTCTTTATTGTCATGTTTCAAAAGAATATAAGGAGTATGTCAAAAAAAACAAGTCTATCCAATATTGTCAGAGTGAAAATGGACCTATTGTCCATTTACATTCTAATTGTTTATGCGAAATGAATACTATTCGAAATATATGTTTTATCACAGATAATGATATTGTAACATCGAGACAATCATTACAAGATAAATCCTATGTATTTTTTAAACAAGACAATCAGTTACAATATCTTTTTAAAGATGACAGTAATATAATTTCTTATATCAAATAAAATTATTTACTTAATATAAAATGAATTTAATGAACACAGCCATGATTTTAGTATCGATTATCATAATTAATTATATTGTATCCGCTGTAATGAACTTTTTAGGTGTAAGTATTGTTTCTTATACAGGTTATTTGATGTGGTTTCTTGTGCTAATCCTGTTTTGGGCAATTTTACCCGAACCAAAGAATTATTTTTCCTAAACATTATTTAGTGCGTCATCGTTATTTTGCAATGAATAGGTGGCTGTTATTTTAGATACAATTTTTGATAATATTTCAGGATTCATTTTGTCTTGTAAATTATCAAGCAATTCACTTTCTAGAGGTTTTCTATTATGTTTCTCTTCAAATTTAGATGACCATAATAATACTTCGCGTTCGTAACCCTCCACGATTCTATTTTTCTGTCGTGCAATATCTGCCATAGATGGTACACTTGATTTGTCAGTCTCTTTTTGTACAAATACAATATCAGCAGTACTTACTAATTCATCACATATTTCAGGACGAATTATATCAGATTTGATAGTATTAAAATCGTGGTCGGTTTTTTCCAAAGATTTCTTTGCTGGGAATGTATAATTAAATTGACTAATAAATTTATCACCAATAGATGGACTTATTTCCATTAATCGATCAAATTCTTCTTTGCACATTTTTAACATATGATTTACAGGTATTCGCTCGTCTCGTGATTTGGCTAATTCAACCTTGATATTACGATAAAATTTATCCCATGAAATTGAACTGGCTCTATGAGCTTCGTTTAATTCGCTAATTTTTAAAAATTGTGCAATAGTTGTTAAAATACCCGCGAAAATATTTACTGCTCCAATTCCCATTTGTGCATATGGTCTGTACTCTTCAGCTATCTTGTCTTGTGCAAAATTCGCAGTTCCTGTTAAAGTACTCATGATAATCACCGGAATAGTAAACCATGTATTTGTTTTAGAATAAGATTGATGAGACTTGGCGTGTAACCATCTATAGCACATGGCTTTATCAGCCCATTCTACTAATATACTTTCATGTTCACTTTTCCATTCTTGTTCTTTGAAAGATAGACTATCAGTTGTCACTGGCATATCTACTAAATTGACATCCGATGAACTACTCATTATAGAATATAATAATAATTTTTTTTCAATAATAATTTTTTTTGAATTATTATCTAAATAAATAGTAAATGGAAGATAAATTATTGAAAGTGAAACATGTATTTGATAAAGTCAAAGATATGCGTTCAGAATTAAATTTACTTTTTAACCATTTAGATGGTCGGATTTGTAAATTGAGTGAAATATATGATGAATTTATTAAAAATACAAATATGATCCGAACTGCTGATATCAAGGTTCTTATATTTAGTCTTGATTCGTTTTATTTCCAAAATAGTTTATTGCGTCGTGAATATAAATATTTGAAAGATTATTATAATATCATTATCAATCGAATGTATGGTGAATATTACAAATTATTTAAATTGATTACTGAATACATTAATCGCAATTTAAGTGACAATAAATTAAATGATGTGCTGAAGAATAAAAACTATCCTCGGTATGATGATTTAGATGATGAAAAGGTTTATGATTTTAAACTAATTACGCAAATTAATGAGGATATTATGAATACCATTAATTATTTAATAAATATTCTACGAGATAAAGAAACCTCTCTTAGAGAGTATACTACTAATCAAGATTATGGTCTAAATGTTAATAACTTTGTTTCTACCTACAAATATGATGTCATTGTTTTACAAGAACAAATCGTTCTGTATGAAAAATACTTGGACTTTTTCTATCATGTTCATGAAAAGCTATTACAACGACTTATTACGAAAGTGAGTGTCTTAGAAGCCCAATTAAACGCTGATATTAAATTTGAGGGCGGTCTCATTGGCAAGAAGAAGGACAGTAAAGTATTGTTTGATGAGCTTGGTATCAGTGGACTTAACAAAAAAACTGCGCGTGAATTGCGCAAATCAATTACTGGACATTATAGTCCAGTGGCGATTGGTTCTGATGGTGAATCGGATGAAATTAGTGTAACTGACGAAATTAATGTAACTGATAATATGGTTCTGTCTAGTATGCCATTAGACCATTATAATGAGAATAATGGTTATACATCATCGATTGATTCATTTGACTGTATACCACCAAATTCGTCACCCAATGTAGAGTTAGATTTTAATGTTGTAGAAGCAAGTATAGCAGTAGAATCAAGTATAGCAGTAGAATCAAGTATAGCAGTAAAATTATTTAATACAATGGACGATAATGTAGTTGAACAAGAGACTATTGTCGTTGAAGAAGAGAGTGTTGTCGTTGAACAAGAGAGTGTTGTCGTTGAACAAGAGAGTGTTGTCGTTGAACAAGAGAGTGTTGTCGTTGAACAAGTAATAGAATCTATAATAGATAGTATTGTCGATTCGAACGATTCGACCGATCAATATGTGTGATGATTTAATAAAAAATTGATATTAATATAATAATATATACTTTATTATATTATATTAACATGGAGCGTAGACTAAATAAGAAAATCAATGATTATGTTCATACATTTAAAACAGATATTACAGAGAAAATCAAAACAATGACGAATGAAAATAATGATTCTGGATTTGATGTAGTTGGTCTCACGAATTATGTATACGAATATGGTAGATTTGAGTTTCAAAAAGATGATTTTATGAAACGAAAGCGCGTAAAAAATACGGTTCCTAATTATGAAAGATGTTGTGCAAAACGAGCGTCTGGTGAGCAATGTACCAGAAGAAGAAAGGATGAATATCAGTATTGTGGTACTCATAGTAAGGGAACACCTCATGGTACCATTAGTGACGCCGAGACTATTTCTCAAACGACTACAAAAGTGGAAGTTACAACGATTGATATCAAAGGAATAATGTATTATATTGATAATGTCAGCAATGTATATGACCCAGAAGATATTGTGGCCAATATTGTAAATCCAAAGATTATCGCGAAATATGTAAAAGATGGCGAGGTATACAACATACCCGAACTATTTAATAATTGATTTGAAAAGGCAAAAATACATAAGGAATTACAGAAATAAAAAATACATATATTAAAAATTCATTTTTTACATCGTTAAAATACTTAAAAAAAGGAACTATATATGTATATACGCAAATAATGAATAGCCAACATATGGAATATATAAAAACATTTTTAAACAAGTGTAAAATTGTCATGAATACATACGATGATTTGGATGGTATGCTAATTCCTAGGGAAATATTTTTAGATAAGACGAATTATACTAATGTGAAGGAAGACATTGCGGTTTTGAAACAAATATTTGCGTCGTCTTCTTTGACTGCTCTTCAATCTACCGCAGAAGATAATCAAAAGTGGCCATTGCTTAATCTTGTACGACAAATATTACGATCGTGTAATTATAAAATGACACCTAAGCGAATTAGTGCTGGTTATACAAAGGATGGTAAAAAAATTTATAAGCGAATGTTTATCGTTGAACGCATTCCTCAGACTTCTTCTGTTGCAGTTTCTCCTACGGAACCCGACTCTACGACTTCGACTTCGACTTCAACATCTTCGTCTTCTGGTAATTCTTCCACTCTGGGTTCCCCATCTTCATCCAGTAAATGAATTTTATCAGGGTCAACATCGTTATATTGTACTTTGTTTTTTAAATATGCACTGTAGAATACATTCTTTTTTGTATTTACAGTGGAGAATACATCCGACACCTTACTTCCCATAAATAATAGGTTTGTAAGTAATACTGTCAGTGTTTTGCTGTCTAAATAATGATTATAGATAGTAATAATACTAAATATAGCGTTAAGAACGAATGCAATAGTAGAAATATACCCACATTTTTGATAGTAAGCATCATATTGTAATAGCTTGTCGCGTTTTGCAATGGGTAGTTTTTCCAAACATTCACCAACCGATTCGTTGTCGACTGGTGTAAAACGATTTACTTCTAAATAATTAATCATTTTATTTTCTCTCTTCACTTCGATAAAATACAGAATTAAGAATGCACCTAGTGTTGTGAAGTTAGTACCTACAGCGGTTTTGGCTAAAACATCATCTCTTGTTAAGTTTTCACTCATTGAACATATTTGACCATTACAGTTTTGGGGAACGAATGCAATTAATAAAGCACCCATCAATACTCTGTATATTTCGAGTATTAATGTTGTTCCTACCCCAAGCTTTTGTTGGAAATCTTGGTCGTTTTGTTTTTCTTTGATTTTATCCATGATGGATGTTCGTTTTTTGACGACTTTTGTAGAGTCGACCATAGAGGTTGTTTCTTGTGCTTCGTCAGACGACATTATATAATAAAATGATATTTAAAAAATTTGTGAACTAATTCTTTCATTTTCATAGTATTTGTTATTTTTCTTGTATTTTTGGTATAGTTTTCTCCAGATAAGGGATGAAATAATGGGTAAAAAGCCGTCGGCAGACAAAAAAAAATTGAAGGTGTGTATAAATTAATTAAGAATGTATTGAAAAGAATGTCAAAGGAAAAAGAGTATTGTCGTCGTTTATCGGTGCAGGGAGTGGGTGTGTATGAAGAGTTGTTGGTGTTATGTCGAGAGGTGTCGTTGCCTTGGTGTGGAGTGTTGTATGAAGGTTGTACAGGGTTGTTGTATAATGGTGGTTTGTATACGCAATGTGGAGTGAAGAGTGAAGGAAAATATTGTGTAGGATGTATAGGTATAAAGGAGAGTGGAAAGTGGAAGGGAGATGTATCAGATAGGATGAAGTGTAAGATAGGAGAATATAGTGTGGGTGGAAAGAAGGAGATATCATATATGAAGTGGTTGTCAAAGAAAGGAGTAAGTCGTGAAATGGCAGAGCGAGAGGCGTCAAGTCGTGGAATATCAATCCCATTGGTGCATTTTGAAGGAGGGATATTGAAGGAAAAAGAGGCAATTGTAGAGGCAGTTGTAGAGCCGGTTGTAGAGTTGGTTGTAGAGCCGGTTGTAGAGGTAGTTGTAGAGTCGTCTGTAGAGCCGGATGTAGAGGCAGTTGTAGAGCCGGTTGTAGAGCCGGTTGTAGTGCCAGTTGTAGAGGCAATTGTAGAGGTAGTTGTAGAGTCGTGTGTAGAGCCGGTTGTAGAGGCAATTGTAGAGTCGTGTGTAGAGCCGGTTGTAGAGGCAATTGTAGAGCCAGTTGTAGAGTCGTGTGTAGAGCCGGTTGTAGAGGCAATTGTAGAGGCAATTGTAGAGCCAGTAAAGAAAAAGAGAGGTCGTCCTCGTAAAGAAAAGTCAGTGTCATCAAACAACGAAGGTGAAGACTTGATCGCGTCTCTATTGAACGAGAGAAAAGACCAAGAAAAAAAGCAACCGGTAGACAATGTAGAGAACGAAGAGTCGCCAGAGGAAGAAGAAACATTAGTAATAAAAATAGAAATAGACGGAAAGACATATCTAAAATCAGAAGACAATACAGTATTCGACTTTATGAGTCATGATGAATTAGGAAGATGGAACGAAAAAGAAAACAAGATAGTATTAGGGTAGGTGGTAGGGGTTCCGTCCCCTTACGACGGTTGTAGAGTCGGTTATAGAGTCGGTTGTAGAGTCTGGAGGGTGAGTACATTTGTAAATAATGTTTTTTTATGGTTGGGTGTTTCCGTTAGGGGGTCCGTCCCCTTACGACGGTTGTAGAGTCGGTTGGGTTGAGTCGGTGTATAAATAGACACCGATATCTGGTTATGTAACCGATTTCCGGTTAGGCCTATATATAGGCTCGGTTAAATACTTATATGGCGATCAGATATAAGTATTTAACTTTTGGTGGGCATATAGTTCCCATTAGTCTGTTGATACTAGGGTGTTCTTGGTATTGTCGTCGAGGAAAGTAGAGTCGGTTACACCCTTGAATATCTTGTTCATGTCTTTGCGTTGTTCAGTGACATCTGTAAACAAATTACCAATGATACTGGTGAATACAGCTTGTAATTTCTCTCTGGTTTTGAATTCGGGATTCTCCTGTTGCCAAAGGTGGACTCGTTTCTTGTGTATATCCGCTAGGTCGTTAACCCCTTGTAGAAATAAGGCATGGTCTTTGTCTTTTTCCCATTTATCATTGTCCTTGACATACATAACCTTTCTCTTTTGGTCGGTACAATGTATAGGCCTTTCAACAAGTTCCATACTGTTTAAGCCATCGACCATGAGATTGGTTAGGGTGTCGGCGAGACCCTTATCCTTTGTGTTTTCATAGTCTTGGGCAGTGATGGGAAGAGACTTGATAAAATCCCCGAGATTCATAGCGTTTTTACATTGCTCATTCAAGAACATATTGATATTAAACTGGGTGTTGTTGTTGTGACTATTAGTATTGATTCCCTGTACTTTGCCAATGACATTCTGCATAAAGTCTTGGTTGTGGGTCATCATTTGAGTAAACATAGTAAACATTTTCTCTACAAGTTCAGAGTTGTCTGTGTTTGAATTAGCGTGGTGAGGTTGTTGTTGCTGTTGTGGAGATGGATCGTGTGGTTCTGGGACACCTATACATTTCTTTTTGTGTCTCCATAATCCACTTCTATTTAGATATTCTTTGTTACAGTTTGTACATATATGTACGGAACTATTTACGACATTTTTGTTGCCAGATGTTGCTAAATGGTGCTTCCTAGTGGACAAGTGTCGTTGATATTGGCTTTTTCTACTACATTTAAAGTCACAAGTTTCACACAAAAATATATTGGAACTTTCTGGAACTAAGTCGGGTGCTATATGTTGCTGGTTATATATACAATGTAAATTCTTATAATGTGAGTTTGATACACAACTACATGTATTGGTCTGTTTTAATATAGTGTTAATGTTGGAACTTTTTGGAACTAAATTGGTTGCCATGGAAGTATAATATATAGCAACAGAAAAAGTTCCTAAATCCTTTTCGCGAAAATACATAAAAAAAGTTCAGTAAGGAAATAAAAATCGGAAAAAAGGAATGAGAGCATAATGGTAAGAACCGGTTTTTTACAACTTTTTTTTCATACTCAATTGAGAATTTCAAGAAATGGACATGAATTTAATGTCCAAAACTGAATATTGGAGAACTCCTTTAAAAAAGAAAAGTTGCACTAGATCGATGGAATATGTATTTTCTCTCTACGATACTATACTACAGTGTTGTAGGTCAGATTAAATAGACACCGATATCTTGTTATGTAACCGATTTCCGGTTAGGCCTATATATAGACTCGGTTAAAGGGTGTATGATTACCCGGTTCCAATGTATTTAATTCGTATTTTCTCTCTACGCCAATAAAAAAGAAGGGTACTACCCTATCCTTTTTATTTTTAATATTTTGTGTTTGAAGAGTATACTAGACAAGTATTGAGAACAGAGAAGAGAGAAAATCAGAGGATGTGTCCGCGACATGTGGGGCAATCGTTGTTGGTATCGCGAATGGTGATATGGTTCAACATACATGTCCCATGGAACTGGTGTCCACATCGAGTCACGAACAAATCAGTTGGTTTGAGGTCTTCCATGCATATAGAGCATGTTTCAGCATGAAATGGTTGTGCCACAGGTTCGGCCAATTGTCGGTAGGTGCGCGTAGGCATATCTTCGTCATTCGTTGGGAAGAGAATAGTGGGTGTAATGTTAAGTGCTCTCTGGGAAGCGGCGCTATGAATGGGTTCTAGAGTCCTAACACCAGTTACTGGAGTGCGGTTTCGAGTAGACGGTGTATACACAATCTCAGAACGGACCATTCTCTCGGGTGTGCGTGGTGGGGTAACGATATTGATACTAGGACTCATGCAGTCTGGTTCACTCGTGTAGGAAGCGTGACTGCTTCTTCGAACACGAGAGTTACAGCGTTGAATTCGCATTTGATTTGATAAATGATTGATAAATAATTGGATGTTTATAGTGATTATGGCGAGAGAAACTTCAATTTTTTCGACCGAAAAAAAGGCACTAGGCCTCAAATTTTTAGTTAGTTAAGTAATTTATAAAGTATGAATGAGTAACGAATATATCTATCTATGCTGTGACTTCCACTGAAGCATTGGTGTTGGTATGGCCTAATTTTTCGCACAATGTTTGAATAATGTCTTGGCGATCATTGCGTTCAACCACCTTGATGGCTTTCTTGGTCTTCTTCACTTGGGCTTTCTCTTGGGCCTTCTCTTGGGTCTTGACCTCTTTGGCTAGGGCCTTCTCTTGGGCCTTGGCCTCTTTGGCTAGGGCTTTCTCTTGGGCCTTCTCTTGGGCCTTGGCCTCTTTGGCTAGGGCCTTCTCTTGGGCCTTCTCTTGGGCTCTGGTCTCTTTGGCTAGGGCCTTCTCTTGAATCTTGGCCTGCTTGGCATCCTCCTTGGCCTGAATCTTGGCTTGCTTGGCATCATCCTTGGCCTGAATCTTGGCCTGCTTGGCATCCTCCTTGGACTGAATCTTGGCCTGCTTGGCATCCTCCTTGGCCTGAATCTTGGCCTGCTTGGCATCCTCCTTCTCTTGAATCTTGGCCTGCTTTGCGGCCTCTTTGTTAGCGATATTCTCTAGTTTGGTGAGCTCCTTATCCATCTGGTCGGCAATCTTGCGTTGACGATTGAGCTCTTTCACGCGATCGGCTTTGGCTTGCTTCTTGGCTTTGACATCCTTGTTGCTCACACGATTCTCCTTGGCAAGCTTGGCCAAAGACATCATGAACTTGGGGGTGGTAAAAGTAGTAGCTGACATTGTTGTAAATTTTTGAACTGTTAAGTTTGTATTGGGATGCTTAGGATGTGTAGAGAGAAATTAACTTCAATTTTTTTTTGGATTTTGGAAAAAAATGCTTCAAAAAAACGCCACACTGACCAGGAATGCTCAAAATAGGTCAAAAATGAAAAGACCCAATATAGCCGTTACCCAAGGAGAAATATACTATCGTGAGATAGTAGGAATGAAATATTTAGGAGGCAAACAGCGACTAGGAAAACACTTGGCGCCAGTTTTACACGAAATATGGGAAAACAATGAAGACCTAAATGGATATCTAGAGCCATTCTGTGGTTCGCTAGGCGTACTCAAAAACATGACAGACATTGACACCAAAAATATACAGGCCAATGACTACCACGCGGATTTGATACAGATGTGGAAGGAGGTCAAGGTGGGTACATTCAAATACCCGACATCCATTTCGGAGAAGGAGTACTTGGAGGCCAAGCAGATGAAAAGCCCCAACGCACACAAGGCATTCGTAGGATTCGGAATGAGCTTCGGAGGACGATACTTTGGGGCCTATTCGCAGAAATACTTAAACGGAAAGAAGGAGGACTTCTGTAAAGAGATGGTCAACAGCCTCACCAGGACGGCGCCCAAGATACAGAATGTAAAGTTCACCAACAAGGACTACCGAAAACTAACGCCCAAGAAAAAACTCATATACTGTGACCCGCCCTACGCATACAACAAGTACCCCATCAAGTACAGGCGCGAGGTCAAGAAGTACGACACTTTCGACAACGAGGAGTTCTGGGAGGTCATGCGCAAGTGGAGCAAAAACAACCTGGTGGTAGTATCGGAAACAACGGCGCCGGATGATTTCGTAGAAGTTTGGAACCAAAAGAGGTACAGAAGTGCGGCCCAGAGTGCGAAGACAAGATTCAGTGAAAAATCGGACAAGCCGTCAGAGACGCACACTGTCGAAAAACTTTTCGTACACAAATCGAACGCCAAAAGGGCACAGTTGGACAACTAATGAAACACAGCGCTTCCCATAACACCCATTTCCCGTTATGTAACCCATTTCCCGTTATGTAACCGATTTCCCGTTAGTGCCACCATAATTAGACCAGGCTCTTTGCTCGGGTAGGGGGCTCGGGTCCGGTGAGTCGTAATAGTTCCGTTGATAGGGTATCTGGTCGCATGGTATCTGGTCGCAGGGTATCTGGTCCTATGGTATCTGGTCCTATGGTATCTGGTCCTATGGTATCTGGTCCTATGGTATCTGGTCCTATGGTATCTGGTCCTATGGTATCTGGTCCTATGGTATCTGGTCCTATGGTATCTGGTCCTATGGTATCTGGTCCTATGGTATCTGGTCCTATGGTATCTGGTCCTATGGTATCTGGTCCTATGGTATCT
>Ga0233435_1000624_pt1 | contig 40030 bp, 38 predicted proteins | sample SI_122_August201_3_FD_182735 | JGI IMG/M metagenome (GOLD analysis project Ga0233435, IMG submission 182735) | Seawater microbial communities from Saanich Inlet, British Columbia, Canada - SI_122_August2016_135_MG | ecosystem: Environmental > Aquatic > Marine > Inlet | place: Canada: British...
ATGACGCCATATCAAGCGATAATATTTTTTTATTCTTAAGGGATTCAGGCACCTCCTCATTTATAATTCTTTGGGCTAACCCTTCAACAATAGCTGTTTTTCCAACGCCTGGTTCTCCAATCAGTACGGGGTTATTTTTCGTTCTTCTTTGAAGGACTTGCATCGCTCGCCTAATTTCATCGTCTCTTCCAATAACTGGATCTAACTTGCCTTGCTGTGCCCTCTCGGTTAAGTCTAAGGTATATTTCTTTAAGGCTTCGCGTTGCCCATCAGCATTTTGTGAGTTGATATTTTCATTTCCCCTGACCGACATTATTGATTTTTTAAGTGAATCTTTATCACATCCAGCTTCACGTAATAATTTACCCGCTTGATTTTTGTCATCCATTAATACAAGCAAAAATATTTCAGATGAAATGTAGTCGTCCCCTTGTTTAAGGGCTAATTTTTCAGTCAAATTTAAAAGACCATTTAATTCTCGAGAGATACCAATCTCACCATCCTTTGCTTCTACCTTTGGAAGATTCTGAATTGCGTTATTCAATGATTCTTTCAAATTTTGAGTTTTACAACCTGCAGAGGACAATAATGATAATTCATCTCCGTCTGTTTTCTCTATCAATGCATAAAGCAAATGAATGGGTTCAATAGCCCCATTATCATTTACGTTTGCTAATGTTTGAGCATCTGCAATTGCTTGTTGAAATTTCGTTGTCAATTTATCGAAACGCATATTAATTGTTTATCCATATCTATTTGGTTACCTTATATATATTGTGCCTTTTTTTATAAATACAAGTCCCATCAAATATAGGGATTAAGGTATGGGAAGAGAGGAGTCTTGGATATTACTTAGAACTATTGGTAAATTACTGAGGGATAATTTAAATAGGTACTTATTCGTTTGGTTTATTAGATTGGTTTAGTGTCTGATTGACCTTACTTTCATAAGCATTTTTAAAATAGCCATGGGTTAAGAATGAAGCAGTTATAAAACCAGCAGCAAAAATCAAAATGAAAATGATAGTTGTCTTAATATTTTTCATTGCCTTGCCTTTACTCCTTCTCTTCCATGCCTTCCACATCCAATAAAATCCTATCAAGGTTAATATTGCCGCTATCAACATCACATATGGATTGCTTGCTATAGCCGCGCCACTCGCCCCAAAAATGAAAAATAAGAATCCATTTATATAACAAGCTGGGCACATTACGTTGGTTTATTATTCATCAATTGAAAAATTTAAATAGTCTATAGGTACCCGCTTGTGGAAGGGTAAAAACACTTTTGATGATTTTTAAAAAAAACCACAAGCGAGATATTCTTTAGGACAACTATATCGTTTGATAAGTTCATTTCTCTTTAAAACATTTCGGGTATAATCTCTTCATTAAAAAAAGGAGAAGCGTCATGAGAAAAATTTTATCATTGGTATTTTTACTGGGGTTTATGAGTAGTGCTTTTGCAGATGAAGAGTTTTATGGAAAAATAGAAAGCATGCCTGAGAATTCTTTTGAGGGTGAATGGATTATTGATGGCAAGTCATATCAGGTTACGAGTGAAACAGAAATTGATGAAGAAGATGGAAACGCAAAGGTTGGTGCCTGCGTCGAGGTTGAGATTGATGGTGGTGAAAAAGACTCTGGTGCAGTTGAAGAGATAGAGGTTAAAAAATATAGCTTCTTATGCAGCGTTTATAAATTTATTGACTAAAACTTAATTTTTTTAAAGGGAAAAAAATGTTATTTCATTTAGATTTTCGTGTGGAATATTCAGCCGAAATGTCACAAAACGACCTCTTTGACATATGGTCAGAAGAGGCAACAGCCGCTGTTGGTGCGAAAAACTGGGGTTGTGGTTGATCTTTGGAAAGCCGTTGGAGATCGCCGTGTAATTGCCATAGTTAATGTTGAAAGTATGGAAATGCTTGATCAGATTTTACTTGATCTACCCATAATGAAACGTATGGGTCAGCATGTAAAAGTAGATGTTACCGCCTTAAGAACTTATGAAGGTTTTGCTGCGGATGTGAATGAGCGCCTTACTAAATAGTTTCGAGTTAATTAAATTTGTTCCAAAAGTGAATTGAAAACTTTTTAAAGAAAAGTGCATTTAGTAATATTGGAAAAAAAATACCTAACACAAGAGAAAGAATAACCCACTGGGCATCACTGACAGCCATCAAGTGCATTTTTCTGTCAACTAAGCCGATAATTAAAATAACCATACCGAATATTATTTATTTACTCTTGTGAATTTATAGATTTAAAGATTAAAAATTCCTTAGGAGTACCGAAAAATTCTACCTGACTTTTCATAATTAAAGAAAACCTAATGTCACCTCCGTTCTCCAAAATTAAGTTATACATTGGTGCAACATAAAACTCATTAAGACCAAACTTATTGAAGCCCTTCATTTTATATTCAAGAAAAGTATCACAATATAACTGAATATTTTTAAAATGGTATAAACCATTACAACATAGATTAGATATTGGATTTTTTTCAGAAGTTTCTTGAACAGATTTATTTTTGTAGGATTTAACTTTTATATAAGACCAATTTTGACCTTCCCCTTCAAAAACTTCAAGAAAGCCGTCAACTAAATCTAAATCAAAACTTGAAGGAAATATAAAATTTTTTCTAAGTGTATCAATATTAAAAATAGTTAAAGGTGTTTCTTTATTAATTCTAATTTTTTTTAACCCATAATATACAGTTTCTGCCTGACCTGATGATAGCTTATCAATATTGGTAATCGCATAATTCTTAATGCCAAGTAATTTAACCTCATTATGAATAAATGTATTTGTTCCAGATATATCTCGGGCGATAAATTGAAACATAGTATTTTCAAAATATTTCTTAAATGAAGAAATTGCATGGTAGAAGAGTGAATAGCCATGCGCATATAGCATGTATTTTGGTAAATTATATCCATCTCTGGAAAATCTGGTACTTGCACCAGCCATAGGAATTACTATCAAAATACTAACCAAACCTTGAAATATAGATAATCATCTTATTAGCATTTTAAATAGTCTTAATGTGTTTGCTAAAATTGCTTTCTGTCTAATTTTATCATCTGCATGGAGCGGTAACATTGATAGAAAAATTAATATACATATAGGCAAAGCTGAACTATCTTTCATATTTAGGCCAACAAAACTTGTAGATAAAAATTCATTCTGAACCTCCTCGTAGTAATTATTATCATAAAAATATAAATCAAAATCTAATTTGGCGTTTTCCTTAAGATGAAATTGATTTGCAATTATATGATCATATCTACCAATTATTGAATGATATAATTTTGCAATATCATATCTTCTATCGCCAAAAATTGTAGATTTACCTCGAAAATCAGTACCTCTTGGATCTACTAAGTATATAAGCTTAGCTCGATTATCATAAAACATATTGCTGAAACAAAAATCTCCATGGATTATTGAATAAAAATTAAAGGAGCTTGGTGAAATGAAACTTAATGAAATATTTAAAATCTCATTAAGTGAAGGTAGATTTTCTCCATTTAATCTAGACGGTAAATTTAAAGATATCCCACTACTTTTGCTAAATTCTTTTAACCTAAGATCAGACTTTTCAAAAAGCATATCTTTAAAATCAAGAACAAAATTTATATCAGGTTTTGAGTCTGCAAAGCTAGACAATGTAGCATTGATTACATTAAAGATTTCTATCCATGATAATTTTTTTAATCTTCCAAAGACATAAATTTCACTCAATGTTGGAAAGTGTAAATAGTTAATTGTATAGCTTGGATTTCCAACTGTTAAGTGTTCATTAAGTAAGTTGGGTGTATAAATTTTTAATGTTTTTGGAATTTTTTTAAACCAAGAAGCCTCAGCTATAATTTTTTGAGGAAATTGTTTGCTTGACTTAGTAACTGACGTATTAGTAATTTGGAGTTTATTAAAAGACCTTTCCGTAGTGATTGATTTTCGTGCGCTATAATAATTATTAATGTGTCCAAAATCCAACCAAGTCTCTGCGATTGTAGGAGTTAATTTATTTATTTTAGTATATTCAGACAATCCTTCTATGAAATTTCCTTTTTTCTCAAGAATACATTGTAAAAAAATGTTTGCGTCTGAAAAAGAAAACCATCCAGTCAAGACATTTGAAGAAATATTTTCCTCTTCATACTTAGTTTCAGAAAATTTTTTTATAATATTTTCCTCTCCTAATTCAACAGTTCCCCAGTCATATACTGATGGCGCTTTATCTATTGAAACGCAATCAGATTGTTCCCAATTGATTCCCTTTAGGTAACTGTCTCCATGCATTATAGAAAATCTATCTTTTATATATTCACATTCATTAATTAAATATACTAAAGCATTGCCGAGGCTAAGTCCTACAGGCACACGAATAATTTCAATTTTTAATTTTTTCAAATTAGAAGTGTCAATCTCATTTAGTACAAATAACTCAGGTAGTGATATTAAAATTTTTGAAAAATTTTTTTTTAATATCTTATACTGATGCTCATACAGTCTCTTTGAACCAACAGGTAGAAAAGATGGGGGTATTTTTCCGAATTCACTTTGTAGTTGCTGATCTACATAGGCTGCAGATGTAATGATTATTGGGTATTTTTTATCCATATTACTTGCCTGAATTAGTTAATTTCCTTATTTCATCATATTCTAAATTCATAAATTCATCAGGACGAACAGCTTTATCATCAACATAAAAACCTTCCTCACCGCACCATGGTTTACCTATATAAACTTCATCAAAATGGATATCATTCTTATTTAACCAAGATATTATGTTCGGGAGTGTATTTGCATTAATTTTACCGATAGAGTTCTTATATGTATTCATATTCCTTGATGTATAGATTAGTATTTCAAACCCTTTATCTTTATATACATTTAATTTGTTAACCATTTGAACATTTGGTTTTAAATCATCATAAGGTATAGAATCATCTCCTAATGTAAGGGTATTATCTAAATCTAAAATTATTCGTTTCATATTTAAGTAGTTAAATAGTTTTTAAATTAATTAGTTATTGAAGCTAGATGATCAGCTAACCTCAATGTGAGCTGAATTATTGGTAGTGTAGGATTATTATAACCCCCAGTAGTAAAAACCGAAGATCCTGCCATATATAAATTTTTTGATCCATAAACTCTGCAATTCTTATCTACAACTCCGTATTCTTCTAAATTATGCATCCTAGTTCCTCCCATGTGATGATAACCTGCAAGCTCGTCATTTTCGGGATATTCTTCATTATTTAAGACCCAATCCTCTAACTTTATACGTCCAAGATTTTTCATTAAAATCCAATCATTAAATCTATTAGTCGTATCAACTAATGTTTTTCGATCAATGTTATTTTTTTTCCAGTGTAAAATAGGACGATTAATATCAAAGTTGTCTTTTTCTTTCGATAACAAAATTTTATTATTTTTTTCAGGAGCCTGCTCCCAAGCAGATCTAAATTTTACACCACATACTAAATTTGGATTTATAAGTTTTCTTGAAATAGATGGTGCTGAGCACATAAGGTCATTGAAAAGTTTTTTTGCGCCAGAATGTTCAAGTGGCTCTACCCTTAAGCCACAACCCAAAATATTTAAATCTTTTTGTGCAATTTGAGTGGTAGCATAAAAGCGATTTTTGAGAACAGTTTTATTTACAATTGCTCTCCCAATAGTAAAATGCGGATGTTCCATCCAATATTCACCTATTGGTGTAGAGGTTTTAAAGAATTTATTTCCATATAGTTGTGAAAACCAAAGTAAAAATCTAGAATTCTCAATACCCCCCATTGAAAAGATAAATTTTTTTGATTTAATAAACATACTTTTATTTTTATAGTTCATAAATTTAGCTGAGGTAATATTTCCTTTAGTTCCCTCAAGGCCTACTAAATTTGCGTTAAGAAATACCTTAATACTATCGCTTTTGGCTAAAATACTTTTATATTTACTTCGAAATCTAACTGGGGGTGAAAATTGAAAATCAATCTTCTTTATATCCCTCGTCATATATCTATCATTAACTTCAAATTTATTAGGTATCTCTAAAATTTGACATGCTCTATCTCGATAGGTAAATACATCAGCATATTCAATTGGCCACTTAAAGTGCTCTCCCATGTAGCCCCTCTTAAAATCGATTGATTCGAATGGACGACACCACCCAGCCCAATGATTTGTTGTTCCACCAAGGTACCTCAATCTAGCAGCATCAAGGGGTAGATAAGGGTCTGCAGCTATTTTTCCTTTATATGAATCCTGTGAAATTTCTGAATATTCAAAGTTACCAGCCTCACAAAGAGCAACCTTAAATCCCTTTTTTTCTAGATCTAAAGCAACAGTTATGCCAGCAGCACCTGCACCAATAATACATACATCATATTCTAGATTATTTTTTGATAAATCTAATGAATTATTAATATCGTAAAAGATTAAAGATCCTCTTTTCTTAAAATCCAACGATCTTTCACAATAATTTTTTTACTTTTTAATGTAGACAAAGATAAGGGTATAACACCAATTAGTAAAGATGATAGTAAGAATGTCTTAAGGAACTTACGTCGACTAGAAAAAAAAATTTTGCTCATAAATTCTCTTTTTAAAATATCAAATATTTTTTTACTGCAGTAGTTAAATTACAATTTTGGTAAAGTTGCAAGATTTGATTGATCAATATCCGTTGATGTAAAAGCAACTGAATATGGATTAAATCTTGGAATAATACCAGAAACATTTAACCTTCTGGCAAAGTCAATATCTTCAGCCTCACAATGCATAAGAAAGGGGTTAAAATTTATCTTTCTAATGATACTTTTTTTTACTATTGTTAGACCTCCGTTAACATACAGCATATTATATGGGTATGATTGATTATTTATTCTGCGCATTTGGATATTTGCTCTATTAAAATTATCTATCGCTAGAATTGGATCATAAATATTATGTTTGGTATCATACTGCTGAGTAGTGGCATATTCAAAGTCATATCCCCATTTTTCGAAACCTAGAAAAAAAGACTTATCAAGGGTATAGCGATCATGAATAAATAAGATGTTTTCATACGTAGCATTATTTCCGATGATATATTTTTTTTCGCCTAAAGCTGGTAAGTTCTCATCAAGACTTTGCTCAAAAAGCCTAATATCATAGCCGTCAAATAGTTTATCCTTTTTTCCAACAATAATTATCTCAATGTCAATCTCTACTTTAGCTTTTTGAAGCAAGAAATTTTGCGCAACCTGTATACTATTCAGTAATGCTAAAATAGAAACATTCTTTTTTCCATTTGTTGGAATTCCGATACACCAATTTTTACTAATAAATCTTTCTCTTTTAATCTCTATTTCAAAAAAAGATTCATTGATTGATATTATATCTTGAGATATAAGCTTGCTATTCAGATTTAACTTATCAGAAATAAATGATTTTATACCCCATACTGATGCATTATGAATAGACCCTGCATGAATAATTAATGTTGCACAATTTTTTGTAAATCTAATTATTTCATCAAGAATATTTTCCCAATGTACTGGTTTAAAAATTTGAGGGTCACATATAAAAACTACATCAAACTTTCCGTGTAGGTTTGGTTGTCGAAAGTTAGAACAAATAGATTCTGTGTCAAGATATGAAGGATCGGTAAATTTAATCTCACTAGGATAAGTACGTGGAGAACCTACCAGAAGAATTTTTTTGGCCTTATGATTATTGATTATATTATTTAGATATTTCATTATAGGAAGCAATCCGTCCTTTTTTTAGATCAATAACTTTATTACAAATTCTTTCAATTTGTTGTTTTGAGTGGGATGCATATATAACTATTTGAGCACCAGATACCCTTTCTCGTAATGCTTTTTCAGCTTTTTTGACAAACGTTTTATCACCTACACTTAGCCACTCATCAAGAATAAGTATGTCAGAAGTTATATAAATTGATATAGCAAAAGCCAATCTCATTTTCATCCCGGTTGAATAAGTTTTTAATGGAAAGTCTATAAACTCACCTATATCAACAAACTCTATTATTTTATCTGATATCTCATTAATTTTTTCTTTTGAAAGACCAATTAAAATACCTCTTATTAATATATTTTCTCGTCCTGTTGCATCTAAATTTACACCAAAAAAAATATCTAATAAAGATGAGATTTTTCCCTCAACTTGAAGCTTTCCTGATGTAGGAGGATAAATACCAGAAATAACTCTTAGTAATGAAGATTTGCCAGCTCCATTATCTCCCGTCACACCAAGTCTATCTCCTGGTTTTAATTCGATTGATATTCTATCAAGAGCCTTAATATGTTTTGGTTTCTTTTTATTGACGAGTTTATTTTTAAATAGAAAAAATTCAAAAATTGCTTTCCTTATAGACATACTTGATGTTAGATATAAAGGGTAATTTAGTGAAATATTTTTTAATTTTATATAATTCATATTTTAATACCAGAAAGGTATACGTTTTTTTACCCTACCAAGTAGATAAAAAGACAAAGTGGATAACAATAAAATTGTACCTATGCTAATCATTACCGAAAAATATGGAATATTTAATGAAAGAATAGGGTCTCTGATGATGTTTATCCAGTGATAAAATGGATTAAATTCCAACAACCACGACTTTCCTCTTAAAAGCCCTGGCATCCATACAATCGGCGTAGCAAAAAAAAGTACTTGAATTAGATTCCCTACAGCATATTTGGTGTCATGAAATCTTAAGCAAAAAATTGCAACGACTAGGGATAAAAAAGTTAGATTCAAAAAAAGGAGAAATAGACCAATTACTGAAAATAAAAAAATAAATTCAAGTCCTACACTATAAATTATTATGGGAATTAGTAACAAAATGGAATGTAAAAGTACTAGTAAATTTTTAAAGGCTAGCCTTAATAAAAAAGCATTGTATGGAATTTGTATGTTTAAGATTATACTTTGATGAAAATAAAATATTTCACATGATTCGTTAATTTGTGAGGCAATAAATGACCACATCACGAAGCCAACAGCAAAATAAGGTAAATAGATAGAAATATCCATTTGGAATATTTTTGACCATAGTATTCCAAGTGTTGCAATAATAAGGCCTGTTGATATAGTCTCCCACCACGGACCAATATATGACCGACGGTATTTAAGTCGAATATCAAAGAATGAAAGATAAAACCATAAATCTGGTCTTTTAAGTGAATTAGTAAAGTCTTCTAATCCAGCTTTTATATTATTCATATGAAAAATTTATATTTTTTATCAGAAAATTAAGATCTCGAGGGTCAGTTCCAATTTTTTTTCCATTTTTAGAAGATTCAAAAACGAGCCTGAGTGTTGAGTCTTTGCTAATTACAAGATTTTCTATCGTCATTTCACTTAAAGTACCTAAAGACTCTATATTATCAAGAGTTATATTTTTTATTAAATCGTCATTAACATATAGATAAAGATTAATCACAGAATTATCAATCATAGTTGTATAAGAAAAATTTATATTAACAGTGGTTTTTTTATTTGATAAAAATCGATATTCAATCTTTTTCGAAGCCCAATTCCAGCTTCCATCTGCATCATTTTCATTATCATAACCTCCAATTCTCTCTGAAAAATTTAGTGCATAATTATTATTTTTAAGAATAAGCAAATTCCCAAAGCTAGCAAGAATATCGCTACTACTCGAAGAAAATGTGTTAGATTTATGACGGACTACAAGGTCAGCATCTTCAATTGGCATATTCCTTTCAGCTTCTGGAATCCTTCCTGTAATATAACCATCGTCATAATAGTTCCCTGAAACTTTCCTGTCCATAAGAACATAAGATACCATTTGCCTTAGTTTATGAAGTGGGCCAGGTAAGTCTAAATAAACGATTTTTTCTTTAGGTAACTCACTATCTAAATAATTCTTTAAATCAAGAAGCTCTTCAAACCCTCTTTTACTTCCAATTTTATGAACAAAATCACCATTAATGTGTTTCATAACAATATAGTTATGTCCAATTGAGCAAATAAAATATAAAAGAATTAAATAGAGGGAATAATTTCTCAAAAATTTAAATCTATTAACAAAAAGTAGAATTGATGAAAAAAGGATAATTAGAACAAATGGAGATGCATACTTAGCAGTTTTTAATTGTAAAAAAGTAGCTCCTTGCTCATTTGGAAGTAAGCCATCTGTAAAATACCTCATTTTAATAAAGACAACTAAAGATGCACAAATAAGCGATATAGGAATAATAAGATAAATTTTTAAATTACGATTCCAAAAGTTCTTTAAGCCGATATATAAAACAGCCATGATAGAAAGACCTATAATGATTGAGTGAATATATTCTAATATAGCAATATGATTTATTGATCCAATAAATCCACTTTTTAAACCAGACATAAAACCAATAAACTCAACTGGATTCCAATAAATAGGCCATCCAATTTCAGTTGAACCTGCCCCTATTGTAAAAATAAGGATAAGATTTAATATAATTCTTTCGACCTCTACATTAACTAAAATAGCGGTACCTATTAAAATATAAAAAATCATAATTAAAAGATTCTTAATTATTTTTTTGTCCCAATATATGATAGTAAAAAAAGAAATAGTTAAAGCAAGTAATAAGAACGGTAGATAGTCGTTATACGAATAAAGAAATGCAGAAAACATTATTGCTGAAGCTAATATAATTGCAAAACTATTCTTATTTTTTCTTAATATATGATCAGCTCCCATTGATAAAAAACTACTCAAAGCGATAATAAAGAGCAAGCCAAAAGTCATAGGATAAAATCCTGTAAGTGCTCCATAAACAAAACCACTTGGCATAATAAAAATGGTAAGTGAAATTAATAAAACTTTCTTTTTATTTGCATGAGAAATAAGACTAACTAGACTTCCTGATGCGAGCGCACCAAATCCAAGAGCAACTGTAAGCATTGCTGGGTATACATAATACGACCATTTAATAAACCATCCTGCTTGAGTTAGTGCCATAAGAAAAGATGGACCTACTCTGGAACCTTGAGCCTGATATAGGGTTACTTGGCTAAATGCGGGATAAAAACCAGATGCCAGCGCTTTTTCATTAAATGGATGTGACTGAAGCCATTGTGCCTGACTAATATATGTCCATGTATCATTAAACGGATTATATTGACCATAATAAATAAGAGTAAATAATGTGGAAAAGGAAGCTCCAATCAACATAAAAATACAAATAATACAAATAATTTTTAAATTCTCAGGTCTTTTTTTAATATTTAAGATCAACAAAAATAAGGACGCAGCTGCTAAAAAAATAAAGAATATTGGTTTATGTGATACAAAATATCCAATCGGTATAGAATAAATCATCATTATAGCTAAGCCGATAACAGGGGATAGAAATAATTTAGTAATTGATTTATATCGATAGGGAAAGTATTCAGAAATTGATAACCCTATCCCAAGTGACATAAGTGTAATGGTTAAAATGATGACATAAGAGCTTAGAAGCATGCTCATAGCTAATTAACCAGAGAATGATATAAATTTACTAGTTTTTTACTGTTAGTATTTAAATCAAACTTATCTCTCAAAGTTTTCTTATGATCGTTTAAATAATTAAACTGATCAGGTTTAGATGTGACTTGAAACATAAAATCAGTTAAGAATTTAATTTGATCATCTATGTCAGGTTTAATTACCGTATCACCAAATAGTTCACCAAAAGGTTCAATATTAGAAGTAATAGTTAGTGCATTGGCAGACAATGCTTCAAGTACAGGCATACCAAAACCTTCATAAATTGAAAAATAAATATTTAATAGACAATTCTTATATAGCCAAAATAAATCGTCATCGCTCACGTAGCCTGCAAAAACTATATATTCAGATAAATTATTTTCTTTTATAAATTTAGATGTTTCATCAAAAAGCCAACCCTGACCCCCTACAAAAACGAGCAATGGTGGGTTGTCGCCATAAGCTTTTATAAAATTGAGGTAAGCAGTCAATACTCCGATATGATTTTTTCTTGGTTCTAAAGTACCTACAGAAAGAAAAAACTCAATACCTTTAAATTTTTTTGGTGCTTTATAGGATTTATTTAATTTATAATTTTCAAACCTTGATGTAGGATATATTAAAGAAACTTTTTCTTCATTAAAATTAGGGAAAAGCATTAGAAAACGTTTTTTTGAGTACTCAGAAATAGTTACAATATGATCTGCTTTATAAGAAGCTTCAAAGACTCCTTTTGAACAAATCGACCAGTTAGCTTCAGACGTCCATGAAGGATTATCAAAAAAACTTAAATCATACAAAGTAAAGACATTTTGACAGTACTTTGATGTGGGTGGAAAAAAGAAATTATTAGAATGTATTATGTCAGGTGAACCTAAATCCGAATATTTTTTATCGTCAAATGAATATTCATCCCAGAAATTAATGCAATCTGTGAGGGATAGATTTATAAAATTAGGTGAAGACGATAAAAGGTTATTATTAAATTCAACATCATAAAAAAGACCCCCAAATGACCTGAGACCCAAAACATCTACATCATCAAACTCCTGTAATTTTTGATAGAATATATTTGCGTAATAACCACACCCAGCTGGATTAGAGTATGTTTGACTTATATCATACGCGACTTTCATTTTATTATTCCATATAGCCTAAATGCCAAAATAACAAACCGTTTACTTATTCCCTTATTCCACTTAAAAGAACCGTAAAATGTAAAAATCAGTATGCAAAGTAAGTATGCATACTTTTTATTTCTCTTAATGCCCATTTCTTCAGTTCGAACATGAGCGTAATTAAAAATCCACTTATCAGGTGTAAAGGAGTAATTATCTCTTAACATATAGTTTATTTCCTCATGCACCTTTAGCCTAGATCCTAATGTCTTGTTTGTCTCATAAAGACGTGACCCTGCAATTAAAAAGTTTATCCTGCTTACCGATAGGTTATGCCTTGCAAACCTTATCCAGAGATCATAATCCATACAATAATTTAGCTTCTCATTTAAATAACCGACCTTAGAAAAAACTCTACGACGAAAAAAAAGAGAAGGTTGACATATATAACAAACTTCTTTTAACCTTTTAGGATTCCAATTCTCTGTATCATAGACATTAATCTGTTTATCTTTTTCATCAATATGGTTTGCATTTCCATATACCACATCAACATTAGGATTTTCATTAAAATAGTCAACTACCTGTTTGACGGCATTTGGATAGTATATATCATCTGAATTTAGCCAGCCAATTATATCTCCCCTAGCCTTTTTAAACCCTTTATTAATAGCATGTGATTGTCCGTTATCTAGTTCAATAGTGTAATTTATAAATTCTTCGTACTTTTTTAGAATGTCCTTCGTTTTATCTTCACTGTTGTTATCAAAAATAATATGCTCAAGATTTTTAAATCCTTGATTTTTTACACTAAGAATTGTTTTCCCTATAAATAATCCTTGATTGAAGGATGGTGTAATTATTGAAACAAGCATTAGTTTGTATTCCCAAGGATAGTATCTGAGTATCTTTGATAGACTAAATCAGGATTATTTTTTTTATTAAATTTTAAATTTTTTGTATCAATTTCAAAGAATTGGGTTATTTTATTAAATATATCCGTAGGATTCCTTGCATCAAAAAAAATGGTTGTTTTGGGGTCTGCAATTTCCTTATGAGCTCGGATGTTACTTGCAAGAACCATTTTATTTTTGAAATGAGCCTCTTGTAGGGTCATTCCAAACCCCTCATATAGTGACGGAACAATAACTGCTATACAGTTACGATATAACACGCCTACATTATCATTAGATACGTAGTTCAATAAAAAAACTTGTTCTTGCAAATTATTAAATCTAATAAATTTTTGAAATTCATCTTTAACAGCATTATTTGGGAATTTACCTGAAAATACAAAGCTAACATCTTTGTTCATTTTTACAAACATTGATATAGCAATAAATAATGATTTATGATTCTTGTGTTCCCAGTAATTGGCTGGAGTATAAAAAAATTGTTTATTTAATCTTAGTCCTTTAATGAAATTTTTATCACTATGTGAAATATTAACTTCACTATGAATTGATAAATATGGTAAATGTAACACCTTTATTTTATCATTTTGGCTATCAAAACTACTCTTAGGATAGTGTTTTTTAATTCTTTCTTTACTAAAATCTGAAATAGTAATTACTGTATCAAAGAAATTTAAAGAGTTGCTATAATGAAAATCTCTAATTTTTTTTTCATCTGTAGTAAGAAATTGAGGAAAGTCCTTGTGTTGCATGTCATAAACTATACAAACTTTACGAGAAAATATTTGGGATAATGGATCAAAATGCGAAAAAGGACTGAATAAAATTAAACTATCCTTTTTATCTTTTTTATTGAATGACATTATTAGATATATTAATTTTTGAGATATAACTAAAAAAATTTTATTTATAATAGTAATAGTTTTTCTTAATATTTTTATTAGCAATGATGATTTTTGACTTTGAAATTTACGATCTAAAAATCCCATCACTCTTTCAAAAAAACTTGAAATCCTTAAAAATAAACTTAAAATCCTTAAAAATAAACTTAAAAAAATCTCGATTGCTTTTTTTGGTTCTTTTGGAATCGTTCCATACTCTGTCAATATCTGATTATAGGTTTGATAAAAATTTGATTCCTTGATTTTTCCATCAAGTTTGCTAAGAATGAATTCTTCGTTACTTTTTTGACAAATAATATTTATTTCGTTGTAGTAATTTTTTTGGAAAAAATTGATTAAAGATAAAATAAATACTGCATTGCCACCGTTTGAACCATCTTTTTTCAATGGTAGGAGGTCAATAAATATTTGTGAATTCATTTTTTATAGTTAGGGTTATCAATCATCCATTGATATGTAGTTTCTAACCCTATTTTTAGTTCAATTTTCGGAGCCCACCCTAGGTCATTAATTTTAGTTATATCTGATAGTTTCCTTGGTGTTCCGTCAGGACTTTCTGAGTCAAACGTTATGTTTCCTTTGTAACCGACAACTTCAGCAATTAAAAATGCAAGTTCTTTTATAGATAATTCTTTACCCGTCCCAACGTTTACTAAGCCTGGATTTTTTTCGAGCTTAGCTAAGAAAATAACTGCGTCTGCCATATCATCTGCATGTAAAAATTCTCTTTTAGCTTTTCCAGAACCCCATAATAATACTTCCTCTATATTTTCAACCTTTGCTTCATGAAACTTTCTAATTAAAGCTGGTAGAACATGTCCATTTTCTAAATTAAAATTATCTTCTGGGCCATACATGTTTGTTGGCATTACTGACATATAATTAGTTGAATGTTGTTTGTTGTATGCTTCGATCATCTTAACGCCTGCGATCTTTGCTATAGCATATGATTCATTTGTGGGTTCTAGGGGGCCACTTAATAACGAATCTTCTCTCATCGGTTGCTCACAAAGCCTAGGGTATATACAAGTACTGCCCAAAAAAACAACTTTTTTTGCAGAATTTTTATGTGCAGCATTGATGATATTGCACTGAATCATTAAATTGTTATAAATAAAATCAGCTTTATAGGTATTGTTAGCGTGGATTCCACCAACTTTAGCGGCTGCAAGAAAAATATATTCAGGCTTGTGTTCAGAAAAGAAATCATTGGTTGACTTTTGATTTTCAAGATCTAGTTCATTATGCGTTCTAATAATTAAATTGGTGTGTCCCAATTCGATTAATTTTCTGTAAATTGCTGAGCCCGCTAAACCTTTGTGTCCCGCTATAAATATTTTACTATCTTTTTTCATAAGGAGCTTTTTTTAAAATTATTTATTTCTTCTTAAATCAGCATCCATCATCATCTCAATGAGCTCTTGGAGATTTACTTTTGGTTGCCATCCTAATATTTTTTTCGCTTTTTTTGGGTCACCTAGAAGAATATCTACTTCACTTGGCCTCACAAGGCTCTTATCTTGCTCTACATAGTCTAGGTAATTAAGTCCTACGTAATTAAATGCAATTGAGCACATATCTCTAACAGTTGTCGTGATACCCGTAGCGATTACAAAGTCGTCTGGTTTTTCTTGTTGAAGCATTAGCCACATAGCTTCAACATAATCCCCTGCAAAACCCCAATCTCTTTTTGAATCAATATTTCCTAGTTTTAATGTTTTCTGTTTACCAAGTTTAATTTTTGATGCAGCATCAGTAACCTTCCTCGTTACAAATTCAATACCTCGAAGTGGTGATTCATGATTAAACAAGATTCCACTTGATGCGTGCAAATCAAAACTCTCACGATAATTTACTGTGATCCAGTGCCCATAAAGCTTAGCAACAGCATATGGGCTTCGAGGATAAAAAGGTGTTTTTTCATCTTGCTTTTCAGCTTGAATGAGACCAAACATCTCACTTGTCGATGCTTGATAAAATTTTATCGAAGGATTAATACTTCTTATTGACTCAAGAATATGAGTTACTCCAATTGCATCAATTTGTGATGTTAATATAGGTTGATTCCAAGAAACACCTACGAAGCTTTGTGCTGCAAGATTATATATTTCATCTGGCTCTACACCAGCTACCGCAGTTTGAATAGATGTTCCATCGGTTAAGTCACCATTTACGTAATTAACATCTTTTTCAATTTCTAATTCACGTAAACGCCATTTAGAATCGCTACTTCTTCTTGCTGTTAAACCATAAACATCATAATTTTTTTCTAAGAGCAGTTTTGCTAAGTAAGATCCATCTTGGCCAGTAACGCCAGTAATTAAAGCTTTTTTTGACATAAATTAATTTTTTATAAGTAAATTGTAAATTGAGATTGCTTTTCTTGTCATTATATCATGTGTATAAAACCTACTTATTCTTTTACCAGCATTTTTTGCAAATGTTTCCCTGAGAGTCTTGGATGTTTGAAGCTTAATTATTGCGTTTGATAAAGCCATTGAATTTTTAGCCTCGACAGTAATACCGGTTTTATTCGAACAGACCGAATTCATACCTGTCCCTAAGTTCGTAGTAATGATTGCTTTTGAACAAGCCATTGCTTCTGCCATTGCAATACCAAATGCTTCACTTTTTTCAGTTGATGGTAAGCAGAAAACATCTGATGCATGAAAATATGAAGGTAACTTATCCCTTGGTATAAAGCCAGTAAAAATTACTTTCGTTTCTAAATTCATATTTCTTACTAAATTTTTAAGTTTACTCGTATCTGGTCCAGTTCCACCTATAAGTAAAATACAATTGCTTGTTTGATGCATCGCTTTTATTAGATAAGCAATACCCTTATAGTAAACATGCCTACTTAATGTAAAAATTAAAAAATTTTTTTTATACTTATTCCTTATATCTTTGCCTGCCTCTTGAAATTTTTTATTATTGAGGTATTTAATATCTATGCCATATGGAACAATTTTAATTTTATCTTTAAAATTAGGGTTTTTTAGAATGTCTGAAGAAGAAACATGCTTTGGAGTTGCAACAACTATGACGTCAACTTTATTTAAAAGGTTTATTAATAATGGTTTATAGAAAAAATATAAAAATTTATAAACAACGATATCACTATGCCAAGTCAAAATAATCTTTATTCTTTTTGGTATGAATAATACCGTTAGATGAGATAGTGGATCTGGAAGATGAATGTGAATAATTTTAAACTTATCAAATATGATTTTTTTATAAACATAAAAAGGCAAAAAAATATTAAACGATGTAGAAAATATTTTAAAAAATGAAGGTAACGAAACTACTTCATAATTTTTTTTAATTTTTTTTTTAAATATAAAACTTCTATTAGAAATAATATTAAGTACGTATATTTTTTTTTTAGATAGAACGCTACAGAGACTATCAACGTGATTTTCAATACCCCCTTTGTCGGGAGAATCAAACTTACCAAGATGAATTACTTTTATCATAGTTTTTGATAAATCAAATTTGTAAGTTGGGCAGTTTTATTCCAAGTATATTTCTTTGCTCTAAGTAATCCTGCATGAGTTAATTTTTTTTCATATGAGGGGTTATATATAATATTTAAAAAACCATTATAAATTTCTTCAATATCCAAAGGGTTTACAATTAATGCAGATTTTCCTACTATTTCTCCAATTGAGGATCTATTAGATGTTATAACAGGTACTCCAGATGCAAATGCTTCTAGGATTGGGAGACCGAAACCTTCATAAATTGATGGATAAATGAATAATTTTGCACCTGAATAAAGAAATGGTAAATCCTCATCCTTGATGTGTCCAAGTAATATAATTTTCTTTTTTGATACAAGGGACTTTATAAGTGTATAAAATTCAGAATTCAACCAACCTTCTGCACCTACAATAACAAATGGATATTCTTTTTGTATTTTATTCGGTAATTTATCATATGCTTTTATAGCGCTAATAATATTTTTTCTTGGTTCTAGAGTAGAAACAGATAAGAAGTATTTTTTATTCACTAAACCATAGTTCAATAGCTTTAATTTACATTCATTATCATTTATTTTTTTAAAATTATTTCCGACACCTAATGGAATACTAACAACTCTTTCTGAATCAATCTTAAAATACTCAACAATCTCTTCTTTTATAAAATTCGAATCCGTGATTATAAAATCCGATACATCCATTGATTGTTTGATATGTTTAGTTAGAAACTCTACTCTTTTTTTGGGGTGGTATTTAGGGTATTTAATGAAAGAAATGTCATGAACATTTGTAACTATACATGCGTCCATCTTATAACTTATAAAATTTGGGTTATGGTATATATACTTCTTATTTTTAGTCTTTGATTTAATTACAGATGACATATAACATTCCCTTAACCAATAATAAAAGGGAATTTTTTTTATAGTTCTAATAATGCTGGGGTTTATTGCATCATCGTTTTGTAATTTTTTACTGAAATATGTTCCATAAAAAAATTCTATGTCCAGATCACTACGCCTGACAAGTTCGTTAAAAAGACTTTTTACATATCTTCCAATACCATTCATATGGCCTCTAAGCGGGATAGCATTAACAATTACATTCTTCATCTCTTACTAGAAATAATATCTTTAATAATATAAAGTGGTCGTTTTTTTGATTCTGTAAAAATTGATCCTATATATAAACCTACTACTCCCATCAATAAAATATTTAAGGATCCAAAAAAAACAACAGAAACCATAATTGCAGCCCAACCAGAGATAAGTAAACCTGCAAACTTTGCATAAATTACATAGAAAATAAATAAAATAGAAAGAAAAAGAAGAAAAAGGCCTAAAAAGAAAATTAACTTAAGTGGTGCATCAGAAAAGGATATCATCGCTCTATCAAGATAGCCGTATAATACACGCTTTGTCAAAACTGGATACTTAGTGTTTTCAGCGCCATCATGCCTTGCTTTTCGTTCGTAAAAAAGCTGTGTTTGCTTAAAGCCTATATAACTTATCAAGCCTCTTACATAGGGCTTACTTTCTGATAATTTAAGAAGTTCATCAACAACTCTTCTTGAAAGCAACTTAAAATCTCCTGAATCTATAGGTATATCAATATCTGAAATTTTTCTTATGAACCTGTAGCCATACTTTGTTATAAGTAATTTTAAAAAGCTTTCACCTTCCCTTTTGGTTCTGGTTGTAAAAACCACTTCTGTTTCATTATCAGCCCTCCAAGCATTGACCATATCACCAATTAATTCAGGCGGATCTTGAAGATCACAATCCATGTAGATTATTGCTTCCCCTATTGATTCTTTCATGCCCGCTAAAACGCATTCAGAATTACCAAAATTTCTAGACATATTAATAAGCTTAATTCTATTGTCTACTTTGATACTTTTATTTAAAAGCATCTCTGAATTATCCGTTGATGCATCATTTACGAAAATAATTTCATAATCTTTTATGTTTTTCGTTTTTATTAGCTCGTGAAGGTGTATTTTTGTTCTATTTAAAAGTTCTGGGATATTATTTTCTTCATTAAAGAAGGAAAAGATTATTGAAACTATTGGGCTTGTTTTATCACTCACAATTAAAACCTCCAATTCTAATTTTTTTTTTGTTTGGCATGAAAATTATCGTTTTAGATATTTTGATACCAATGTGTTAACAAAATAAATGTTGTCGTATCAAAGTTTTCAGGTGTTTGAATCATTTTCTTGATATCACTTCTTGAGAACAATTTATAAGATTTATGTCCAAGCTCTTTATTTTTATTTATATTTTTTTCTATTTTAAAGCAATTTTTGGCAATAAAAAGGGCAACTTTAGCTCTCAAAATTCCTGGTTCCGGATACATACCATGCATAAAAATCATATTAATATTTCTGCAGTCAAAATCTGTCTCTTCCCTTAACTCTCTCAGAGCGGAAGATTTTAAATTTTTATCGTCATTTTCAATAAAACCTCTAGGAACCTCAAAAATTTTTTTTTGAATCGCATGTCTATAAACATTAATTAACAAAACTGAATCACCAACCATAGGAAGTACAGAGACGCCAGTATATTCCTCCAATGAACTATGTCTTTCTATAACAAGATAGTTATCTTCTTTGATATTATTTTCTTCATCTTCTATTGCATCAAAATATAGCCTAAATACTTTGTTTGTTGCAATTTCATTTCTTGATTTAACTTTGATTTGCTTACTCAAAAGCTAGATGTTTCCATGAATAGTATTTTTAACCATAGTATAGCCCTTTATAAGATCTTGTATCCCTTTTGATAATGAATATTTTGTTTTAAAACCTGTACTCTCAATTTTTTTATTTGAAACTACATAATTTCTTTGATCAGGATCTTTGCCAAGGGGAGCTTCTGGAAATGTAAAGTCAGGCAACTCTTTTCTAATTGCCTCGCATAGCTCTTGTTTGGAAACATTCGCCTCTGTTAGCCCAACATTAAAAATGTTATTTTTCATTGATTCGTAATTTTCAAGCCCATGAATAAATGCATTTGTTACATCTCTGACATGGATATAATTTCTTTTAAAGTGTGGTTCAAAAAGCACAACAAATCGATCATAAAATGCTCGATAAACAAAATCATTTACTAGTAAATCAATCCTCATCCTTGGAGACATTCCAAATACTGTTGCAAGACGAAAACTGATTGTATTTGGATGATCCATTAACTCTTTTTCAATTTCAACTTTCTCGATGGCGTATTGAGAAATCGGTTTTAATGGTGAGTCTTCTGTACAAAAGTTATTATCATCTCCCGAACCATATGCACTATTAGTTGTTGGCATCAATATTTTTTGGTCTTTACTTACATTTTTTAGCATTAATCTAATTGCATCTTTATTTATTGATGATGCACCTAGGGGGTCTTTTTTACACAATGGTGCGCCAACATAAGCAGCCAAGGGGATAATCGTATCATTATCTTTTAGTAAAGGGTTTATTACAGATTCTAGGCGTACATCATCATTGATGATATTGAAATTTGAATCATTACAAATATGATTTAAGCTATTCTGCTTATACATAAAATTATCAACTACAGTAACTCTATAACCTTTTTTTAGTAGCTCAGGGACCATTATAGATCCTAGATAGCCCGCACCACCCGTAACAAGAATTTTTTCCATTTTATTTCCTTTATTAATTATTAAGAATTAATGTATTTTGAATAGATTTTATAAATATTTTGATAATATTGATTTAGAAGATTCATAATCTTTTGGTATTCCAATATCAATGAATGTCTGATCAGCATAAAAACCGAACAACGAATTTTTACCTATAATTTTAGGAATTATATCAGCCTCAAGTGAAAATTTCTTTTTATTAGGGGAGTTTTTTATAATAATATTTTTATTATCAAGCAAATAGATTCCACCATTAGAAAAAAAAGAATCATTGCTATTGCAATTCATAATATCAATTATTTCATTTGATTGAGTCAAGTGAAATTGCATATATCTATCTCTATCGGTGGATTTAAATAAAGCTATGGTCCATTTCGACTTATTTTCAAAATGAAAATTTTCTAATTCAACAAGGTCTACCGAAAAAAAAGTATCCCCATTAACAATCAGAAATTGCTCATTAATAATTGAATCACTTAAAACTTTTAATAATCCACCTCCAGTCCCTAAAGGTTCTTTTTCAATAATATATTCAATGGAGATCCCTTCAAAAATATCACCAAAGTAATTAATGATTGATTCATATTTATACCCAACAGAAATTATAAATCTAGTAATTCCTTGATCAATCCAATACCGTAAAATAATATCAAGAAAGGGCTTACCCCCAACTGGAGCCATTGGTTTGGGTACCTCAGATACGACACTCTGAAGTCTCGTGCCTAATCCGCCAGCAAGAATAACTGCAACTTTAGTTTTAGCATTCATAGGTATTTTTTTATTTTCCGAACAAGCTTGTTTTTTTATACTGCGTTAATTATTTTACAAATATCTTTGATATCGTCCTTTGGTAAGGACGGAAAATTTCCCAAATAAAATCCATAAAAATGAATATGTTCAGTCTCTTTAAAATTTTCATAATAATTTTTTGGAAACAATGGCTTAAGATAAGGTTGACGTAATTGATTGCCACCTCCAGCACTCCCCCTTCTATATTCAATTCCCTTGGAACTCATCTCATTCATTAATTTAATTGTGAAGTCTTCATCAGGCTCTTTAATTACCAAATTAAAAGCATAGTTGCTGCAGCCATTAAGATCAAAGTCAATAAAAAACCTTTTCTCATTTACATTCTCTAAAAAGGTAAATAAATTTTCATTCCTAACTTTTACATTATTATCGAGTCTTTTCAGTTGATTTATGCCCATAATTGCACCTATCTCATTATTTCTTAAGTTATATGCTGGATATGCAAATATGAATTGAGGATTTAAATCAGGATTTTCATTAATATAATTATTTTTTAAAGCCTCATTCTGGCTCTCTCTAACCATTCCATGAGATCTTAAAATTCTTAACTTTTGATATATTTCATCATTGTCTGTACATATCATTCCACCCTCAATTGTGCTCATATGATGGGCATAATAAAAGGAAAAGTTTGACATTAAACCAATAGACCCAGCCTTTTTATTCCCATGCATTGCACCATGAGATTCACATACATCTTCAATAAGAGGAATTTTATTTTTAACAAGATAAAGAACCAATTCATCAGTTAATGCGTTGAAACCTTGACAATGCGTAATAAAAACTCCTTTAGTTTTCGGTGATATTTTTTCAATTGTTTTTTTTGTATCTAGTCCAAGAGTTCTCGGATCAATGTCAGCAAAGACTGGGGTAAAACCATTTTGGATAACAGATGATATATCAGATATCCATGTAAGTGGGGGTACAATTATCTCACCTCCATCTGGATTATCTAATTTTAATAACGTTATAGATAAAAGGTTAGCTGATGCTCCAGAGTTAACAAAAACACTATGCTTACAACCTAACCAATTTGACCAATCTTTCTCAAATTGTCTTACATATGGTCCATTTGTTAGTATTGGATCATCTTTTTTTAAATGATTAATAACAGCATCTAAGTCTTCTCGAGAAATATTATTTCTCATCAGGGGGTATTTCATTTTTTTCCTTTCAAAAAAGATAGAATTTTCCTAGTTAGTACTTTTTTACCAATACCAACAATTTCATGGATATAGCTTCTATCACCAATTTCAAATATATAATCAGGATAAACTCCAAAAGCTTTATATTCAATGGAAATACCTTTTCTATTTATCAAGTTATAAAAAATTGAATCTATTCCACCGCGCCCTATAAAACCTTCTTCCATTGAGACAAGATATGAAGCCTTATTTATATATTTTAATAATCTTTTTTCATCAAAACCTGTAATGTCTAATAAATCAATTAACCCAACTGAGAAACCTTTATTTTTAAGGTTTACTGCAACCTTTACTGCTGTATGTGATAGATAACCAGTAGAAATTATTAGAATATCATCTCCGTCAAATATACTTCTGAATCCATATTGAAGGTTTATATCTTTACAGACCAATATATCTAGAACTTGTGCATCTAAGCGGATATATTTCGGTCCTTTTTCTAACAGACATTTTCTTGGTAAAGATTCAGCCGTAATTTGATCAGATGGAGAAAATATTTTCACATTTGGAAGAGATCTCATGATAGATATATCTTCATAACATTGGTGTGTTGGGCCTGAAACCACGTAACTGTATCCAGCGCCTACACCTATTAAATTTACATTTATGTCTCTTACCTTTGAAAGCAATGCTAAATTTACCCTGATTTGCTCAAAACATCTCATAGTAATGAACGGAGCTATTGCGTATGCAAAAATCTTATAGCCCTCTAAAGCCAAACCTGAACAAACATTTATTAAATTCTGTTCTGCGATTCCAACGTTATAAAATTGATCTGGGCAATCTTCTCTAATTTTATCTAGAACTGGTGATCCAAAATCTGCTGAAACAAAAATAATCTTTTTATCCTCCAGCATATGCTTATAAAGGCGATAAAGAAACGTATCTCTCATTGCTTTTAATTTAATTTTATTTTTCTCTATTTTCATTTAATTAAATTTTTTATTATTTCAGGTTTTATTGCTGTCACATGAGCTAAAGTAGTATTCTCAAGTCCGGGTACTTGGTTGCCTTTATTTGTGTTAAATATAATTGCTTTTGGCTTTTTTTTCATTTTATTTGATTTTGTTAATGTCCTAACTACTTTAGATATATTATGACCATCATCAACTACCGACACATGCCAGCCAAAAGATTTAAGCTTTTTGGGCAAGCTTAAATGCGATACGATATTTTTTGTATGTCCAAGCATAGAAATTTTATTATCATCGACTAAGATAGTTAAGTTATCAAGCTTGTGCTGAGCTGCAAACATAAATGCCTCCCAATTTGAGCCTTCATGTAATTCTCCATCGCCAGTTAATACAAAAACTTTTTTCAATCTACCCTCCCTCTTTAATGCTAAGGCCATTCCAGAACCAACACCAACACCATGGCCTAGAGAGCCATTTATAGTCTCATAGCCGGGTATTACTGGATCCGGTATACCTCCTAAAAAGCTTCCTTCTTTGCATATATTTTTTAATTCCTTCTTTGAAAAAAAACCAAGGTCAGCAAGAATTGGGTACATACATAAAGAGCCATGCCCCTTACTTATGATTAAACGATCCCTATCATTGTGTAATGGTTTTTTAGGAAATATATTCAAAAAACCTCCATAGTAAATCCCTACAAGAATTTCAATCGGAGATAGTGATGATGCAACTCTAGTTTCAGGTGCATCATAATGAATTTTTAAAGTTTCTTCCCAAACCCATTTTGCTTTTATTTCTAATTCTTTAAGTGAAATATTTTTAATCATAATTTTACATATACCAATTTACGTTAGATTTTTTTCATTTAGTTCAACTTATGTTTAGAATCCAATCATAGTTTTTTAATGAACTTTGAATCTGGAAGTTTTTTTGCTCCATCAGGTTTGTCTTGATTCCATAAAATTTATTACCTTAAAACCAGCTTCATCTTCAATATTTTTTGCAAATTCTCTAAATTTAACATCAACTCTCCGTTTTGGACTAGCCGATAAGTCCAGTGACCCCTGCTATTGCTATTGCTATTTTAGAGTCTACATACATCTTATAATCCGTTGGGATTGTATACAACAATTTTGCTTCCAAGATTATCAAAATTAAATGGGACATGCACTAATTTTCTTAGTGCTTTTTTGATTGCGGAATGGAATTTTTTTTCAGCATAAAACAAGATAAACCCACCCCCACCAGCACCCAAAACTTTCCCTCCCTCTGCACCGGCAGATAAAGCGATATCATAAATATCATCAATCTTTTCATTTGTTATGGAGCTAGATAAAGATTTTTTAAGTATCCACCCTTCGTGAAGTAATCTTCCAAAATCATTTAAGTTTCTATTACTTGTGTTTAGAATTAACTCAGCTTCAATGGTCATTTGAGACATTGTATGTAAGTTTGATGTGTTTTTCTCTAAATTTTTATCTTGTACTTTAGCAATTTCAGAGGCTATTCTGGAAAAGCCTGTAAAAAATAAAAGTAAATTATCGTCCAAATTTTTTTTCCTTTTATTTTCAATAATTACGGGCTCAACGCTATATGAAGAATCTTTAAAAAAATTAATTTTATTAAATCCCCCAAATGCAGTGGCTATTTGGTCTTGAAATCCTACCATTTCATTTAGCAATATTTGCTCAGTATATATTGCTTCATCTGCAAGTTTTTGAGGAGAAGCCGCTTGACCATTCATCGCATATAAGGTGTTTATTAAACCTACACAAAAAGAAGAACTCGACCCCAAACCCGACCTTGCTGGTAAATCCCCGTCATGGTGAATTTCAATACCTTTATCTACCTTAAAATTTGAAAGAATCGCATTTACTGCAGGATGTTTGATTTCTGATATATTTTTTACATTTTCTATCTTTGAATAAACAATCCTATGCTTGTGGTCAAAAAAAGGGGGAAGATTTCTTATAGAAATATAACAATACTTATCTATTGATGTAGATATTACCTTACCCCCGTATCTTTTAACCCAACTTGGATAATCAGTACCCCCACCGAAAAAAGATATTCTGAAGGGTGTTTTAGAGATAATCATGTCTTAATCCCCTAATAACTTTCTTTTAAGTTTTATTTTTGCCATTTCTTCAATATTTTTTCTTTCCTGAGCTCCAAACTGATCTTCAACAAGCTTTAAATAATTTTGATTAGTGAAATATTTATTCCATGCTTTATCTCTAAAACTTAAAACTTCCGCAGAACTTAAGTATTTTGTAGGGAGTGGCTCTGATTCATAGGATAAAAAAGCAAAGCCTTCAAATGAGCTTGGTAATTTCCAACCATTCTTTTTTGCATTAAAATACATAGGGCTTCCAGGAAGAGCCTGACAAGGATACATATTAGCCATTTCTGTATTTAGCTCCAATGCAAGATCCAGAGTTTCATTCATTGTTGATAAATTATCTTCAGGAAAACCAAAAATATAATTACTTATTATTTTTATATCTTTGTCTTGGATAGTTTTACAAACTTCTCTAATATTTACTTCTTTAAATGATCCTTTAGAGACTTCTTGACGTACGTTTTGATTACCTGCTTCAACTCCTAAAGCAAGCCACTCTACTCCAGCTTTTTTAAATAAATCTAGATAGTCCCTTCGAACTGTATCAACTCTTGAATATGTCCACATATTAAATTTATAACCTTCATCAATAATATTATTTAATATGGGTTCATAAAATTTACGATTTAAAAAAAACATTTCGTCACTAATTCTTAATGTTTCAACGCCCAATTCCGCTAACTTTTTCATCTCCTTATTGACCCACTCTGGAGACCAGAACCTCATACCTCTTGAATCAGCAGCACTAATCTCTTCTCCGTTTTTTACCCTATTTACAATATTAATCATACAAAAATCACATGCAAAATTACAACCTAAAGAAGTATAAATTGCTGCAAATGGAGTTCTTTTTTCATGGTTAAAATCAGCATGCCAAAAATGTGCTCTATATAAATCTAAAGGCTTATCATTAAATGGAAGTAAATCCCAAGCGTATCCAGGTAAATCTTTATCCATTAATTCTTGAGGAACGACTTTCTCAGGATCATTTAAGGTTGGTATTGGAAAATTCGCTGGTCCTTTCTTCTTATAACCAATGCCTTTAATAAATTGAATATCATCTTTAAGATTTGATTTAAGGAGGTTATGTAAAGCATAAACACCTTCGTTTAGTAAAACAATATCAACACAATTGTATGACAAAACATCGATGGGTAATGCACTTGTATGCGACCCAACGAAGGCAACCTTATAATCTCTACCTGAATCCTTTAAGGCACCTGCCAGCTCTAAAGCACCAATCATACTTGTTGTTCCTGAATTAGGATTTTGCCCATAAATTACAAAAACTATTAACCGCGGATTAAGATTAGTAATTTTTTTTATACTTTGATTTAAATCTAAACGCTCAGCATCGGCATCAAAAATCCCAACCTTAAACCCAATCGACCTGCATGATTCAGCTAATAATAATGACCATGTTGGGGGCTCTATCGCAGAAAAAGTAACTGATAAATCTTGATATGCTTTTTGAGCACTATTTGGATTTATAAAAAGTGCATCCATTATCAAAGCTCCTAATTAGAGAAAATGTGCTTAATTTTATACAGTTATTATATGTAAAGTAAATATAATGAGACATTTTTAGCTTAAAAACAAAATATTTGTATAATTTTTTTTGTGGAATACATAAAAATTATGTATTTTAACGATTTTAGATTCATGCAAGTTAAAGTAATGAAAATTGAACTAATATAATAATCTTATTTTTTATTTTACTATCATAAGCTATGATGCTAACAATATTATTAAAACTTTAAGTGAAGTTATCAATTTGAAAATTATCCCAGTAATTCTCTCTGGAGGCAGTGGAAGTAGGCTTTGGCCTCTATCTAGGTCAGCCTATCCTAAACAATTAATTCCTCTAATTTCAAAAAAAACAATGCTTCAAGAAACATTATTTCGATTAAGTGGTTGGGAAAATATTGGTGAACCAATTATTATTTGTGGTAACGAGCATAGGTTTATTGTTGCTGAACAAATAAGAGAAATTAATATAAATCCAAAAGTAATAATTTTAGAACCAGAAAGTCGAAATACTGCTCCTGCTATTGCAGCTGCAGCATTATCGTTAATTCATGAAGAAGATAGTGCGATGCTAGTTTTACCAGCTGATCATGTGATAAAAAATACAAAAGCGTTTGAAAAAATAGTTAAAACTGCCTTTAAGCATTTAAAAGATGAAAAGTTAATTACTTTTGGAATTGAGCCTATAAGTGCGGATACCGGATATGGCTACATTCAATTGGGGAAAAGTATTCCCAATATTGAAAAATCTTTTGAGATTAAACGCTTTGTAGAAAAGCCAGATTCAAAAACAGCCGAAAGTTATTTACAAAGTGGTGATTATTTATGGAACAGTGGAATGTTTTTATTTAAACCTAAAACATTCATTAATGAATTAGATAAATTCGAACCTAAAATGCTTAAGCAAGTTAATTTAGCTTTAGCTAACAGTTATTACGACTTAGATTTTCTTCGGCTTTCAGAAGATGACTTTAAACTAAGTCCTTCCAACTCAATTGACTATGCTGTTATGGAAAAAACGAAATTTGGAGTAATCTTAAGAACAGATATAGGGTGGAGCGATATAGGTTCCTGGGAAGCACTATCCTCTATTTCAGAAAAAGATAAATATGGAAATACTCTTCGTGGCGACACTTTTACATTGGAAACAACAAATACATTTATTAGATCTGAAAGTCGACTTGTTGCATCAATTGGTGTTGAGAATCTAGTAATTATAGATACTCCAGATGCGCTTCTTGTTACAAATAAATCTAAAACACAAGATGTAAAAAAAATAGTTGAGCATATAAATAACATTGGCAGAAAAGAACACGAGCAGCATAAAAAAGTCTTTAGGCCCTGGGGGTATTATGAGAGTCTAATAAAATCAAATAACTTTCAAGTAAAAAGCATTATCATAAAACCGGGTGAGAAACTTTCATTACAACTACATAAAAAAAGGGCCGAACATTGGGTTGTAGTAAGTGGTATTGCATTGGTTACAATCGATAAAAAACAAATAAAATTAATTGAAAATCAATCAACATACATTCCTATTGGAAGCAAGCACAGGCTTGAAAATATAGGAGAAGACATATTGCATATAATAGAAATACAATCAGGAAATTATCTTGAAGAAGACGATATAATTAGATTTGACGATGATTATGGGAGAATTTAAAAACTTAAAGTCTCATAACTTTGTTCTCGGTATTGATGCGTAAAATCCAACATAACCTATACACATAATACAAATGAAAAAAATAATTAAAATATGATGCTCATATACCCAAGGCATTAATAACAAGGGTGTAGCCCACACAACTGAAATAAACGGCATCACAAGACTATTGTTTCTTCTTTTCCCTCCAATCAATTTAGAATCCCTCATTAAGAAAAAAATTTTTAAATGGAGATGGTGAGAGTCTGGTTGAAATGGAGATTTACTTTCAAAAAAAATCTTTCTCAAAAATGAAAAAATCGTCTCCATTGCAGGGTAAAATAAAATAAGAATCGCATTCCATGGTGAGATACTAGGGTTTCTTCCTACAAGAATTATAAGTAAAACTCCTATTGAAAAACCCAAGAAATAAGCACCACTATCTCCAAGGAATATTTTTCCAAAGGGATAATTAAAAAATAAAAAAATTAAAACAAATGTTAAATAAAGACATGAAACAATAGCAATAACATTATCTTGTACCGAAGCTGATAAAAATAAAATACAACTTAAAGCACAGAAGGCCGTCATTGGCGACAATCCATTTGCACCATCAATTAAATTAAAGCCATTACAAATCGAGATAACTGCAAAAGAAAAAAATAAAAGGGCAAAAAATGGAATTAATAAAATATTACTAAGAATAGGAAAATCGATTACTGGAAAAGGATAATCATTAAAATAAAAAAATAAAAAAGTTGCTATTGAGATAGATATAAATCTATAAAAGGGCTTCGTGTTATGAAATATATCTTCGACAATTGTTAAGGCTAATAACAATCCTCCAAAAAATAACATATTAGTTAATAAGTTGCTTTCTTCTGCGCCTAAATTGTTTGATTCTGAAAAAAAGAAAAAACTAAAGATACCAAAAAAAATTAATAGCCCACCAAATCTCGGAGTCTTATCCACATGAATTGCTTGAGGGCTTGAATAGACATCTGCTCTAAAAAATTTTGGATATTTTTTATACAAGTAGAGTAGTAAAATTATTAATATTATATTTATAAGTATAAATAGACTTATATCAGTTGAGAATAAAAAGGCCTTAATATAATCTGTCATTCAATCCTACCCTTCGTAATGTTTAGCTGAATTTTACAGCTTATTTACTTTCTTTGCTTTAATTAAAAAGAAAATAATTATCATTAGGTGCATACCTAAAGAAATACTTATAAGAAAGATAAGGAGTGATAGGTTCTTTGAGAAAATTGCCCAACACCCAAAAAGAGTTGCACTAAACCAAAAAACACGTATTGAAACCTTATTTACAAAATTAACATCGTAATATTCTGCAAAAAGCGGAAAATTTATAAGTCTAATAAAGTAATGTATAGCAGCAGGTATTATAATTAATTTTGCGAGACTGATAGGCTCCAAAAAGTCATCATTAAAAAATAAACTTAAAAATTGCTCAATATACATATAGCCAATAATAGAAAACATAACTCCCAGAAATATAAAAAAGTTAATTGTAATAAATAAATTATTTTTTGATTTAAATGACAAATTAATACGTATAGTCTGTGAAATTAAGACTGATATATGAGCAATAGATCGAAAAATCTGATCTGCTAAGCTATATAAAAAGACCATTGGAGCTCCTCCAATAATAGAAATTACAAAAGACCATATTAATGGAAATTGATTATCAGTAAGATTTGTTAAAAAGAATATATAGCTTTTTTTGAGATGATAAATTTTCTGTGTTAAAAGTTTTATTGAGGGCCATCTATCTATGTAATCTATTTTTACTAAAATATAAAAAGAATAAAGTGAAATGATTCCAAGCGATGTGCCGTGAAATAATAAATATTTATATGAATCCATATCGGTCTTAATTAAAAAAAATACACCGACTAAAAATAATATCCTGGCAATAAATGTTACTGTGACGATTCTATGAGTTTTGTTTATCAGTGAAAAGAACCAGGAAAGATCAAAAAGACCAAATAGAAGCGAAGGTATCAGTGCTAAAAAAAATATATAATTTAAATCAACAAAAACATATTTAATTAGAAGTAAGTATACAAACGAAAGTACCATGAAACATATCAATTTAAAGGCTATTATTGTTTGTAGAAAATCCTTCTTATCCCTTTTTTTACTGCCTTTTGAAAGTAATTCTATACTATAGTTAGGAACCCCCCATTCGCTTATAAACCAAGAAATTTGCAATAGAATCAAGCACATCGCAACTTTTCCGAATTCAAGAGAACTCACCACGCTAGCAAGTAGTGGTATAGATATTAATGTTGAAATTTGATGTGCAAAAGTAAGAAGCAACTTAAAAATAACCTGATTAATAGTAATTTTTACAAATTTCATACTTTAAACCTTGAAAATTTTTATCATTCTACAGATTTATATATTGTTTAATCTTTTCTGAATATCTTTTAAAAATAAAACTCATTATGTTTATGGAAATACCTCCAGATCTGAGAATTTTAAATATATCTCTTAAGGCTAAAATTCTTGCTAAAATATGTGAGCTCCTGCCATCATTTGAAAACGTAACTAATGTTTTATTTATCCTATAAACTCTAATTTTATTTATATATATCATTCTAAATATAAGCTCAAAATCATCACATATTTTATACTTTTGATTAAGGCCACCATATTTGTCATAATAAATTTTTTTTAGATAGAAGGTTGGAAATGGTATGCTCCAGCCTCTAACAAATGCCCCATCAGAATAATCTGATGCTTTCCATTTTCTTGTTATCTGATTATGTTTATTTACGTAGTTAATATTCCCAAAAATAGCATCAATTTTTTTACTTTGCATTTTATTTGCGACAATTGAAATAACATTTGAATCAAAAAAATAATCATCAGAATTTAAAAATCCCACAACACTGCCTGACGCATATCTTAATGATTTATTTATTGCGTCTGCAGGTCCATTGTCTTTTTGAGAAATTATTAATGAGACCTTTTCTTTGTATTTATTAATAATTTCAAGTGTTTTATCAGTTGAGGCTCCATCCCAAACAATATATTCAATATTTTGATAAGTTTGAGTTAAAACAGAAAGTATTGTCTTTTCAATAGTTTTCTCAGAATTGCGAGCAACTGTAATTATGGAAATTTTAATAATGAGAGCCTTTACGTACTATTCAAATCAATCAAAATTACAAATAACTCCATTAAAAATAAAGTTAACTTAAGAAAGTTGGTAGTCTTATTTTCATACTAAGGAATACTTAATTTATTCCTAACCCTTCTTCAATTAAGTCACATAAAATATGTCCTATAGTTATATGCATTTCTTGTACTCGAGCAGTTGTTTTAGAGTTTACATGAATATAATCATCTACTAGTTTAATTGCTTCTCCCCCACCCTTTCCTAACAGGGCAAAAGTGCTAATTTTTTTTGTTTTTGCCATATTGATAGCATTAATGATATTTTTACTTTGTCCAGAGGTTGATATAGGTAACAAAATATCTCCCACTTGACCTAAGCCATCTAACTGGCGAGAGAAAATTTCATCATAACCAAAATCATTTGCGATACATGTAATTGCAGCCGTATCAGAGTTTAGTGAAATTGATTTCAATGGAATACGATTTTTTTTAAATCTACCAATAAGCTCTGCAGAGATATGTTGACTATCGCTTGCACTTCCACCATTTCCACACCAAAATACTGTTCCATTTTTTTTTATAACAGATATTATTTTTTTTGCAGTACGTAATATATTCTCGTTAGAATCTCTTTCTATAGAATCTAAAATTTCTCGATGTTCCTGCAAATGAACTTTTAATACATTTTCCATATTTGACCTCGTTTATTCCAAAAATTTAGTAATGCTTAAAGTAATATCGTTAATTTTACATGACATATGGCTTAGTAAAAAAAAAATTCAAGATATAACTTATTCCTCATAAAGGAAAAATAACTTATAAATGCTACAATTTACTAAATATAAGATATTACAATAATTTTTTCCGATAAATGGGACACAATATACAAAACGATATAACAATTGTTGGTGGAGGGATAATGGGCTTTACAATGGCAACAATTGTAAGTGAGATTTATCCTAAACAAAAAATTTTATTAGTTGAAAGGCTAAATAAATGTGGGATGGAAAGTTCTAAGGGTATTAATAATGCTGGAACTGGTCATGCAGGTTATTGCGAATTAAACTACACTCCTTTAAACGATAAAAATGAAATTGAAGTACAAAGAGCAATCAAAATAAATGAAATGTTTGAAACATCTCTTCAATTTTGGGCCTACCTTGGGGATAAATATAAAATATTTGATATCACAAAATTTCTAAATAAATCACCTCATATTAGCTTTGTGTTAGGAAAAAAAAATGTCAAATTTCTAAAAAAAAGATACCTAAAATTAAAAAAAGAACCTCTTTTTCAAGATATGCAATATACAGAAAAACACCATCTTTTGAGAAAGTGGGCACCACTTTTGATGAAAGGAAGGCCGAATGACGAGGTTATAGCAGCAACAAGGATTGAACATGGTACAGATATAAATTTTGGTGAATTATGTAATCAACTGCTCACAATCCTAAGAAAAAATAAAAACTTTTCGCTCAAAGTAAATTCAGATATTTTTAATATTGAAAAATTAAAAGGTGAGTCTTATGAGCTCAAATATAAAATACATAATCAAAACAAGATTAATACAATTAAATCCAAAAAGGTATTTATTGGCGCAGGAGGTATGGCCATCAGCTTACTTCAGAATATAGGGATTAAGAAAGTAAAAGGATATGCAGGTTATCCGCTGAGTGGAGAGTGGTTAATATGTAACAAAAAAGAAATTATAAAACAACATAGATCAAAAGTTTATAGCCAGCCTTTCCCTGGTGCACCCACAATGTCAATTCCTCACTTGGACCATAGAGTAATAGGTAATCAAGAAAAAATTCTTTTTGGGCCTTTTGCAAGTTTTACCACAAAATTTTTAAAGTATGGATCGAAATGGGACTTTTTTAGATCAATTAAACTAAATAATATATCTTCGCTTTTTATTATATTTATAAAAAATATGCCGTTACTTAAATATTTAATTTGCCAATCTTTTATGTCACACCGTAAAAAAATCAATCAATTAAAAAAATTCTACCCTATTGCTAACTCTAGAGATTGGCATACAGAATCAGCCGGACAAAGAGTACAAATTATCAAAAAAACGTCAAATGGAGTTAGCTTAGAATTTGGGACAGAAGTCTTATATTCATCTAAAAAAAATCTAGCTAGTTTAATTGGTGCTTCTCCAGGAGCATCAACATCCTGCTCACTTATGTTAGATGTCGCATTGAACATATATGACGATCCAAAATTACTAGCTAAGATAAAAAAAATCTTACCATTCTACGATCTTAAACTTAATGAAAATCCAAAAATTCTCAGAAGAATGCGAAGTAATGTTTATAAAAAACTTAAATTAGTTTAAAAATTTAAAATAAGCATCTTAAGAAATATATTTGTTATAAAAAGTAATAATCAAACCTATTTTTGTTCTTATTAAAATCTGAAATATAAAAATGGAGAAGCTGTATTGTTAAAGATAGTAATTGTTACAATTAAAGAAAGAATTAGAACAAAAATCAACTTATAAGTGCCATATTGATCAACTGCCTCTATGGAGTATAAGTTATTTACAAAATTTGTATTATTACGAATATGGATAAAGTAAATGCAACCAACTAATAAAAAGATTCTTAATGGATTAAAATCAATAAAAAATGGTATTTGGCTACTATGAAAAGAAAAATCATACATATTTTTAATGTAGCTTAGAAACTCACTAATACTTTCGGATTTAAAGATAATCCATGAATGAAAAATTATTACAAGAGTAATAAATCTTCCAAAAATTAATTTATTAAAAATTTTCTCAAAGGTTAAGAAAAATCCATGATAAGCACCCCATAACAAGAAATTATATGCAGCTCCATGCCAAAGCCCAGAAAGCAAAAAAACAAACCATAGGTTAAAGTAAGTCCTGTACTTACCTTGCCTATTGCCACCTAAGCGAATATACAAATAATCTCTCATCCATCTAGTAAGTGACATATGCCATCTTCGCCAAAATTCTGTAACGGATTTAGCTTGATAAGGAAGGTTAAAATTCCTTGGTATATCAAAACCACAACAACGTCCAATGCCAATAGCTATATCTGAATAACCAGAAAAATCAAAATAAAGCTGTAATGAAAATCCTATTGTGCCTATAAGATAATAATAAAAAGGTAATTGAACTGGAGAATCAAAAACAAAGTCTGCAATAAGCGCCAAATTATCTGCTAAAACAATTTTTTTAAATAAACCAAAAATAATGATTGTTAATCCCGAATAAAAAAGTTTAGTGCTATGTAATCGTAATAAAAATTGGGAGGAGATTTCTTTATATCTAATTATTGGACCGGCTATAACCTGTGGAAAGTAAAATATATAGATATAGTAGTATCTAAACTTTTTAGGAAATTTAACTTTTTTATCATAAAAATCGATTATGAAAGATATTTTTTGAAATATCACAAATGAAATTCCTAGAGGTAGATAGCTCGATGCATACAAAAACTGATAATTAAAAATATCATTTATAAGGGATATGAGAAATGTTCCATATTTAAAGTATGAGAGCAACAAAATATTAATTGCTATTAAAAGAAAAATAACGTATTTCTTCTTAATGATTTTTCCTTTGTTATATTGATGAAGCACAAAATATTCAAAAATCATTGAACAGAGGGCTATCAGATAAAAAAGAGGATCTCCCCATATAAAAAATGCAGAACTAAAAAGCATAATAAAGAAATTTTTATACTTAATTTCACGGAAAGAAAAATAAAGTATAAAAAAAGCTGGAAGGAAAAAATATAGGAAAAAATATGAGCTAAAAAGCATAGTATGACTTTATAAAACTATGGAAACCATAGAAAGAATTTGAATTAATTTCTCTAGGGAAATTGGAATCCGATAATACAATTAATACAACCTGATTGGATTCAATCTCCTCGAGGAGCTTTGCATCAAACACTAAGGGTGAGGTAACGTAAGTACCATCTGGATTAACTTTTTTCCTCACATCAAAATAATCATAGAAGGTTATTCTCTCTAAATTATCTGAATGGGTTGAATGAATAATGTTGTAAATTATTTGATCAGTAAAGCTATCACCAATAATGGCTATCTTAGGAAGATTATCAATGGTGTCTTTTGAAAGGTTTGGGTATTTTAATTTTTTTGTAAAATTATTTCTACCGAAAAAAGGGTGCATTATAAAGATATCAACATCAGTTAATTGAGGATTCTTATATTCAAAATCCTCGCAATCAATTAACCTCGAATTGATTTTTAACAGAAATTCATTTGTAAATAAACAAGAGGAGTAATAATTCCAATGAAAACCAAGGTGACTAAACACCTCATCACCTTTTAAATTATATTTATTGCTAATGCTTTCAAAGTCGATTAAAAAATTTTCCTTATTAGTAGTAATTTCCCTTTTTTTGAGGATATCTTTAGTGTTATAAAAAATATTGTCTATTCCTTCAGGGAGCAATTGAATCTTTGTTGGTGGCTTAATTACAAAGAACTTAATATTTTTTTTTGCTAGAATTGTTTCAATAATTTTTAACTCAGCTAAAACCAGACTGTTTTCATTAATGTATCTAGAATCAACTCTCTTATCATTGAAGAACCTTTTAACTGTTTCGATTGGATAAAAACCAAAGTTATGAGACCAAATATATGAATCATTTAATCTGTATGGAGCAATGAATAAATAGATATAGTTTTTAACAGAAATACTAAAAGCCTCAAAAGAAATTAAAAATTTGGTAGCTTCATAATTAATAAAATCTCTTGAATCTCTAATGATATCTGCGTTTATTTCATTTGGTCTTTCAATTTTTGCTATATGTTTTGTAACTAAAAAATCATTTTTGGGATCAATATAATTGAGTATTAGAGAGATTGTTGCTGGTATAAATAAAAAAAATAAAAGAACTGTAATTCTAACTTTAAAATTTAATCCTAACAGCATCCTAGAGTTTGAGGCTGTACTTTTTTTGTAAAAAATCGATTAGTATTTGCGTAGCCTGCTTGGCATTATTTATACTTACGTCAATCATCAAATCTGGATTTTCTGGCTCCTCATAAGGGGATGTCAATGCAGTAAAGTCAGCCTCCTTTCGATCTAATGCTTGTTTGTATAGTCCCTTTAAATCTTTCTTAATGCATTGGTCAAGCGATGCTTTTAAGTAAACTTCATTAAAATCATCACCATAAATGTCCCTTGCGTATGCACGTTGATTTTTCATTGGCGAGATAACTGATACTATTGTAATGAGATTTTGATGAGATAATAATTCTGACATGCAGGCAATTCTTCTAATATTTTCATCGCGATCTTTTATTGAAAAACCAAGATCTTTATTCATTTTTTTTCTAACCTCGTCTCCATCTAGGATGATACTTTTATATTGATTTGTATTTAAGATAATGTTGATATTATTGGCAAGTGTTGTTTTACCTGCACCAGATATACCAGTAATCCAAATACTAAAAGCTTTCAATTTGGTGTCCAAGAATTATTAAGTATGTATTATAAGTGTTTTATGTTTGATGAAACATTATCTTTTAAACATGACTTAAATTATCAGTTTCACTAAACTAAAATCACACATTAACCATTGATTAAAATGTAAGTAAAACAATAGGTTAGGGTAGTTATCAGGGGATAGAGCATCCCCCTCCTAAGGGGAATGTTGAGGTAATCTAGAATCGACTAATGAATCCGAAGTCGACCATGAGGTTTTGGATGTCATCACTACTTTGTCCATACTTAGTGTCGACATATAAATTGGTATTATCGTATTTATAGCTCTAGGGTATTTAACAATGGGTGAGTGGAGTCATCTCTTCATTAAACAAGAAGACCAAAGCAATGTAATAAAGGACTGATATGAAGAAACTACTATTACTTTTATTAATGATTATTCCTACAATAAGCTTTGCTGAGTATGACTCTCAATATTACAAAGATTGGATTGAGGGTGAATGTATAGAACAATCCTATATGGCAAAGAATGATTTTGTTGCTAAGAAGATATTTAAGAGATGTGAAAAGGCTTCAAAGAAATGTATAGCTCTAGGAAAGAAGAAGTTTAAAAGTGCTACCTATAAAAGATGTATGCAAGATGAGATAGGTTGGTATGGCAATAATTCACCTAGATTTTAATGCTTAACAACTGCTTAAAATTTAAGCAATAGTTGTTTGTAATCAAATAGTAAGAGAATAAAACAAAAGGATGGGACTAGTCTTTATTAGGGAATAATAGTCGACTGATTAGTAGAACTGAAGCTAACAATCCAACACTGTAATAGATGTTAAAGTCATCACCAAAGTTATGGTCAGCTACATACCAAAGAACCAGGTATACAACAAACTCAATCCAGAATCTAAATGCTTGAAGATATCTCATAACCAAATATTAAACTATCTGGGGCATTGAATCCACAATAACTGAGGATAAGTCTGCGCCCAATATTATCTTTCTTAACGATAGAAAAGAACTCATTAGAATGTTTAATAAATAGGCAAATGTATAGATCAATTAATAGTTATTTAATAGAGCTGCAAATGTCATAGGAGTAATTTATTGCTAAAAACAGTGGTCTGGAACGCTTGTTATCAGGGGCATACAGAGGGGCAAAATAGGGTAAATATGCTATCTTGCATTTATGAAAATAGGGGTCTGTAGCTCCCACTGTTTATAGGGTGTTTGAGAGGGTCGTTTTTAGAGATTTTCCAGATTGATTTTGGGTAGGCTAGGGTAGCCTGAAGGATTTAAATCGCTGTATGAGAATACTTATTCACAAAATCTGTGGGTAAAGATGAGTATAGATATTAACTTCTTAATGATTGAATAGCTTTCATTAGAATGGTCAAACATTAGTCAGGTGTTTCTTTGGGAATATAGATATAAGAGTTAAATAATTTAAAGCTCTTAGAGGACGATTATAGAGGTCAAATATATTTAAAATAGTGTCACTGGGGTATGGTTAGCAAATGCTAAAGTGGTTACATATGTGGTTACATATGGCTATTTTTGATTAGATTAATTGACTAACTTGCAGTTTTTATAAGGGATGTAGAGCAGATAAGTGGCGTCCCCAAGGGGATTCGAAC
>Ga0233435_1000625_pt1 | contig 40027 bp, 39 predicted proteins | sample SI_122_August201_3_FD_182735 | JGI IMG/M metagenome (GOLD analysis project Ga0233435, IMG submission 182735) | Seawater microbial communities from Saanich Inlet, British Columbia, Canada - SI_122_August2016_135_MG | ecosystem: Environmental > Aquatic > Marine > Inlet | place: Canada: British...
CACTTAATGGACTTATGATGGATTCACTTGCAGGAGACTCATTTAACATGGAGTCTGATGTTTCAAATGAAGAAACAGATAAGATTCTTCAAGAAGCATCTGCAGTAGCTGAGCAACAGATAGGAGATAAATTCCCATCTGTACCATCTTCAACAGGACTTTCGTCACAAACCTCTTCTACTTCTTCCTTTGAGTAGCTAGTTGAGACTAGACGATAGTTTATTATTTTTATTTAATTTTTAAAAAAAATTGCTAAGCTCAAATAATAAAATTATTTTTTTAAGTTAAGGAAATCCTACAGATTCTAATAAAATAGAATCAATTTTAGAAATATCTACTCTACTTTGTTCCATAGAGTCTCTTTTTCTAATTGTTACAGTATTGTCCTCTAACGTCTGATGATCAACTGTTATTGCAAATGGAGCTCCAATTTCATCTAATCTTCTATATCTCCTACCAATTGCACCTGAATGATCTAAAAATGCATCAAATTTTCTTTTAATATTTAGGAAAATTTCATCAGTTTTTTCTTTTAATCCGTCTTTTTTAACTAATGATAAAATTCCAACATGAACTGGTGATAAATATGGTTTTAATGATAAAACCATTCTTTCATGTTCCTTATCATTTTTTAATGAATGTTCTAAAATAGTGTATAAACTTCTATCAATTCCCATTGAAATTTCAAATACATGTGGCAAAACTTTTTCATCATTATCCATTACTTCAAATTTTTCTTTACTCATTTTTGCATGACTAGATAAATCATAATCTGACCTATAATTACATGCTACAAGCTCTAGCCAACCAATTGTAGTTTCTACTTCAAAATCAAATGCAACTTCTGCATAGAATGCTTTTTCTTTATCTCCTAATTTTCTAAATCTACTTTTTGAAACATCAATACCTGTTTTTTCATAAAATTCTGTTAAAATTCCTAAATAATATGCCACAAATTTGTTTGGGACCGTTCCTGATTCTAGTGCTTCTTTACAGGTCATAGAAATTGGTTCAGCATCTGTTTGAACTCTAATTATGGTATTCTCTATCTCAGCAAATTTTTCAACTTCATCTAATCTTCCTGGATTACAAAAGACTTCAATTTCTGCTTGATAAAATTCTCTAAGACGAAGTAAACTTTGCCTAGGTGCTATTTCATTTCTAAAACTTTTTCCTACTTGGGCTATTCCTAATGGTAATTTTCCTCTCATAGTTTTAAAAAGTCTAGGAAAATCTACAAAAATTGATTGACATGTTTCAGGTCTAAGATATGCTTCTTCTTCTTGAGGACCAATTCCAACTTTAAACATCATATTGAATTTTTTTGTTGTTCCAAAATCACCTTTACATTTTGGACATTTTATTTTATTTTCACTAATTGCATTATCAAATTCGTTCAAATCTGCACTTTCAGGAATTTCAATATTTGCAATCTCTGCAATTGTTCTATCTGCTCTAAATGTTGAATTACATTTTGTACATTTTATTATTGGATCTGCAAAATTACCTAAATGACCTGATGCTTCAAAAACTGATTTTGACATGATCTGAGAACCATCTATTTCCATCATCCCATCTCTTCTGATTAACTCTCTTCTCCATAACTCAAGAAATTTATTTTTTAAACCAACACCTGATGGACCATATTCCCAAAATCCTGCATTTGCATCCGAATAAACTTCGCAACTAGGAAAATAAAATCCACGTTCAAGAGCTAATTTCATTACTTCTTCATAATTCATTATTTAATTTCCTCAGTAATCGTATACATCTTTATGCATATCCTTTTGCTATTTTGACATTTTCAAAATCATCTCTATCATCATCAATAGGAGTTTCTAAAATTATAGGAATTTTTTTCTTGTTTGCAAATTTTACAACAGATTTTATGCCTTCTTCTCCAATTCCACCTAATCCTAAATGATAATGCCTATCAAGATTACATCCAATTTCCCCTCTAGCATCATTTAGATGAAGAATTTTCAAATTTTCAATTCCAACATGCTTGTTAAATTCTTTAAAAGTTTCTTTAACTTTATCTGCTGTTCGTAAATCATATCCTGCAACAAATGCATGACAAGTATCAAGACAAACACCAAATTTTTTCCCAGGTTTTAATTGCTTAAAAATTTCACCAAGTTGTTTAAAATCTGAACCAACAGAATTTTTTTGTCCTGCAGTATTTTCTAATAAAATCATTACATCATTTTTTGTTTGACCAGCTTTTGTTAGGGCTTCTACTAATTTTTTAATTCCTGCTTCTTCTCCAGTTCCTAAATGACTACCTAGATGTGTAACTAAATATGGAATTCCTAATTGTGCACATCTTTCAACTTCATTTATCAATGTATTAACTGATTTTTCAAATGCATCATCTTTTGGTGTAGCTAAATTTGGTAAATATGGCATATGTGCACAAGTTGCAAATCTATCAATTTTACTAGCTTTTAATTTAGATTTAAAAGCGTCAATTACTTCTTTTGTAAGATCTTTTGCATGCCATGATCTTGGACTTCTTGTAAATATCTGAAATGCTGAACAATCTCTTTCAACCGCATTATCTACTGACTTATCAATTGAACCTGATGCTGAGACATGACAACCAACTTGCATATTTTATCAATTTCTTAAAACATAATTTAAACCAGCGTTCAAATCTTGAGAACCAGATTTTTATGTAAATTACTCAGATAACTATTATGTTAGTACTTGGACAAGATGAAAAAGCAAAGTACCCTTTTTTGGCTGATGCAGGGGAATATTTGAAAGATAAAGGCTTTTCTTTAGTCCAATTTGGTAGCGATCCAGTCTTAAAATTATCAGTTGAAAAAGCACTACATAGAATCAAAGTTGCAGCAGCTGGTGAAGTCTATAAATCAGATTTAATTGATGGTCAAGCATCAAAAGATTATGTTCTTGAAAGAGAAGTATTTTCTTTTCTTTTAGCAATAGTACTAATCAAACTAACTGGAATGTCTACACTTATCAAAAGATTTGCTTTAGCTGAAGCTCGAAGAGCAGAAAATTATTTAGAAAAGGATTTAGGAAATGCTTCTAATAAATCAAAAATTGATTTAGCAACTAGAATAATTTATGATTTATTTAATATTGAAATAGTTAAAGAAAATGATTTTTTTGTAATACCGGTATCTGATTATCTAATACATTCAGTTACTTTTCATGAACGTGAATGGAAATTAATCAATAGACATGTTGAAAATGGTAAAGTATTCCTTACTCCTGATAAGACTGTTAGATTAATTAGAAAAGAATTGGGAAATTATATTAGTTCTAAAATAATTAATGCCCCAAAACCATCTATGATTCCTGGACTAGAAAATATTGTTAACGAATTAATTTCCCTTTCTAAAAAATTAACACCAACTTATACAATTACAACTGGCGAATATCCGCCATGCATTAAACATGCAATTGATGTCCTAGAAAAAGGTGAAAATCTGCCACATTCTGGAAGATTTATGCTTGCAACTTTTCTTTTATCAAGGGGACAAACTGTCCAACAAATTGCACCGTTATTCAAAAATGCACCTGATTATAATCCTAGAGTAACACTTTACCAACTAAATCATCTTGCTGGAACTTCCGGCAGTACAACAAAATATGCTTGTCCTTCTTGTGAAAAATTAAAAACACAGGATCTTTGTTTCATTACAAAAGAATGTGATAACATCATTAATCCATCACAATTTGGAAAAAAGAGAAAACAATGAATGAAAATAATATTAAATTTTTAGAGGATTCATTTAAAAAATATTATTTTAATCATTTTAACCTCATTTTTACTCCTCAACGTACATCTGAAAGAGAATTTGGTTATCAAAAATTTAATTCTGGTTTTTTTAATCGACATATTTCGCTTAAGGATGATAAAGAATTACATCTATTATTCATGCAAAATATTCCGTCTGATGTTTACTGTTCAAATGCATATTATGCATTTCCAAATTCTCCGATGAATGAAAAAGACTGGAAAGAAGCTGATTTGATTTTTGATATTGATGCAAAGGATCTTGATTTACCTTGTAGAAAAAATCATGTTGTATCTATTTGTAATGAGTGCAATGAAATTTCAAAAGATACTAATCAATGTGTAAAATGCAATTCTACCAAATTAGAAAAAAAATCGTTACCTTGTAAACTTTGTATTAATGCATCAAAAATTGAAGTCAATAAATTATCTAATATTCTAATTGATGATTTAGGAATTGATAAAGAAAATATTCATGTTTATTTTTCAGGTAATGAAGGATTTCATGTTTATGTTTTTAATTCACAATTTCAAAAAATCGGTTCTAAAGAAAGATCTGAACTTGTTGATTATATTATGTTCCGTGGTGCTATTCCTGAAACATTTGGAATGAAAAAGTTTAAGCCTAATAGATCACTTTTTCCAGATTTCAATCAAAAAGGTTGGAATGGAAGATTTTCAAAACAAGTTTTTGGTTCAAAATCAAAACGTTCAAAAATTATCTCAGAATTACTTGATAATGGATATTCTTCTTTTCAAAAAATACTTGATAGTATAGCAGAAAATAGTGGTGCAAAAATTGATCCTAATGTAACTATGGATATTCATAGAATTTTTAGATTACCTGGTTCTATTAACAGTAAAAGTGGTCTTACCAAAATTCTTTGTACTGATTTAACAAAATTTGATCCATACACAGATGCATGTTTTCTTAATGATGAATCTGTTGAGGTTTTAGCTAATTGTCCAATTGAATTTAAATTAAAAAACAAAAAATTTGGTCCATACAATAATGAAAAAATATCACTTCCAACATACGCTGCAGCATATCTTATTTGTAAAAAACTAGCAACAATTGCTTAATTTTGCTGGTAAGGCTTTAATTTAGTGAATCATGATTAAATGTGATTTTGTACAGCGCCTCTACTGATAAGCAATCCCCGCCTCCTGATACTGGTAAATTCATCAGATTGGCTATTGTTGCCATAATAGGAATCGTAATTTTCACCATGGTTGGAAATCAAGCAGTAATACTATCAATGAATTTCACTGAATTTGGTGAGCAATTCACTAAACCCCTTTACTATACACTTCTTTCCACTTTAATTCTGTCTGCAATTGCTCTTATCCGTGTAAATATTTCCAGCAGATCTTCAATTTTCTGGTATGGTATTAACACTGCAATTGGATTTATTGCAAGAGGTCCTCAACAATCTGCTACAGCAGATATTCAAAGTTTTAGAGATTACAAATTAAATTCTCCACAATTCATTCTTTGGCAAATTACTAAGATTCTCTTATTTGGTGCATTTTTTGCAAATATTATGTTTGGATTTGCAGCAATGTCATTTATCGATGGTAATACTTTGGGTGTTGAAAACTTACCAAATTTATTTTCTTTACCGTTTGTAACTCCTGATAGTAATCCAGCATATGCTAGTGAACAAGTTGTTCCAATGATTCCTGCATTAGTTATTCTTATTCCACCAATGCTTGCAGCAATTGGTTTACGTTTAGTTCTGTATGTTGGTATTCACAGAATTATTGATGTTATTACATCTTACTTGAAAGACTCTCAGGAAGGAAAACCTCGTTATCTAAATTACGTTTCAACTATTGAAGGAATTTTTGGAATTGCTATATTGTGGGTTGGTGTAAATCTTTTCTTTACTGATCAAATTGATTATAATACAAGATATGTAATTGGTGGTACACTTGTAATTGGCTCTGCTTTAATTGCATTTTCTATTATTGACAGAATTAGAGCACGTGTTTTAACTCACATGTTCAAACGTGATGTAATTATCCGATTTGCAACAATTCTTGCAATTGCACTCATTATTGGTGGTGTAGTAGCAGTAAACAATAGTATTGCAGATGCAAAGAAAATTGAATTTTTAGGACCATATACAGCTCAACAAATTGGAGTTAATAGATATCTTGGAGAATTAAATGAAGTTCAAGAAAATATCCATGATGTACAATTAACATCTGTTTCTGCAAATAATATTAAAAATTATGTTAATCAAAATAGTGATGTTCTTGATGTTATTCGAGTTTGGGATTGGGAAGCTGCATTTGCTAAATTAAAACCTGAAATAGGATTAATTCCGTATGTTGACTTTGAAGATAATGATATTCTAAGATTTAACAATACTTTGTATTGGACTGCTTCAATGAAACCAATTTTACCATCATCTGTCAGTCTTGATAATAGATGGTACAATGAACATCTTGTTTATACACACGTTCCAGATGGATTTTTAACTTTAGAAGCAACTGATGGTCAGATTGTTGATAGTGGAGAATTTTTCAAACAAAGAGAAATTTACTATGGTGAAGGTGGATTATTTGAACAAACTTGGTCTGGTTTCCCAAGTGGAAGAGGTGAAACTAGTGCAGAACTTGGAGGAGTATCTTATTCAGGTACAGGTGGTTTGGATGTACCCCCACCACTTAGTTGGATATTTGAGCCAAATTTCTTACTATCATTTCCAGGCGAATCTGTACATATCATGAGATACAAGGATGTACATGACAGAATGGAAACATTGTATCCATATTTCTTGTATGATTTATTTGGCAAAGAACTAGATTCATTGCCTGTAACTGACGGAGAAAATTCCTATTGGTTAATTCCATTGATTATTGGATTTGATACACGTGATGTTCCTTGGTCTGTAGGTAATCCTTACTTACGTTTAGTAGGATATGCACTTGTTGATTCGTATAATGGTGATATTCAATTACTAAAAACTGGTGATGATTTCTTTACTGATATGTTTGCTAGTCAATATGCTGAACAATTCAAACCAATGCCATCTTGGTTAGAAGAACAAATTAGATATCCAGTTGAATTATTTAATTGGAAAACAGAGATGTATAACATTTACCATGTAACTAATCCTGAGACATTCATCCAAGCAAATGAATTCTATGAAATTCCACGTGGTCTTGATACTTATTATGTTGAAGCAAAACCACCTGGATTTGAACAAACTTCCTTTTTGGGATTACTTTCATTGGAATTGAAAGGTTCACAAGGAAGAAATCTTGCAGGATATATGGTAGTTGAAAATGATCTTGAAAATTTAGGTGATTTACAATTCTATGAAGTTCCATTAGATTCATCAACTAAGTTAATTGGACCTACTGCAGTTAGAGAAGCTCTTGACAGAGATCCTGAATTTTCTAAACTAAAGACATTATTGAGGAATCCAAGAATCGGTGATAATATTTTGTATCGTGTAGGTGATCATGATGTATACTTTATTCCAGTTTACACTGCTGGTGCAGGTGGTGTAGTTGCACAATTAGGTACTATTGCAGCAGTTGGTGCAGCATTTAATGGAGAATACTTTGTTGGATTAGGTGCAACTCAAGAAGAAGCATTTGAACAATATTTGAAAAAGGTATCTGGTGTAGCATCAACTACAACTACTGCTGATGATGATTATATTGAATTACTTAAAACTGATAGAATTGATATTATAAAATCTATATTTGAAGAGGAGAAGATTACAATTTCTGAACCAACTTCAATTCAAATTCCATTGTCATTTAATGAAGGAGAGTTATTCTTCTTTACTGAAGATGATCTTGCTGATACAGAACAATTCTTATCAGAATTCATTGATGACTTTGTAAAACCACGTAGTGATAGAGTATTCATGTGGGAAGAAGATACAATTCTCAATATAGGTACTGTATATGTAAAAGATGGATTACCTGAGATACATTATGTATCAATTGAGGTTGGCAACTAATTGCTTCTTGTTGTTGATAACGGTTCTATCTATACAAAACAATTAACTGATTTTTTAAGTGAAAAAAATATCTCATTTGAAAAATACACTCCATATATTTTAGAATTAAATTCATTACAAAAATATGATTCTATTATTTTATCTGGAAGAAGAAAAAATGACAAGAAAATTAATGAAGTAAATTCTAAAATTATTAATTTTTCAATTAAAAACAAGAAAAAATTACTTGGTATATGTTATGGAGCTGAAATATTAGCTTTAACATTAGGAGGTACAATTAGAAAAACACAATCTATTCAAAAAGGTAATGAAATAATTGAAATTTTAAAAGATGATTTAATTACAAAAAATTCAATAAATGTATTTGAAAGTCATGCCTTTGAAATTTCTAAATTACCTAACATACTAACTATAATTGGTAAATCAAATAATTGTAAATATGAAATTATTAAACATAAAGAAAATCTAATTTTTGGAACTCAATTTCATCCAGAAATGACTCCTGATGGTAATAATTTAATTGAAAATTTTTGTTCACTTTGATTGATTTTAATAACTCTCAAAATTCTTTATTTTATGGATGAAGAAGCACATCAATTACTTTTACCTTTAGTTGAAGAAGAAAATATCTGTCTACCTTTACCAATTAATGTTGTATCTAAATATTGGAATGTAGAGTTACCTATGGCAGAGGCTATTGAATCTGCCAAAAAATATTCTGATTTTGATGGAAGTATAATCATTGAAGGAATAGAGATTGCAGAAAGACATGGATTATCATGTAAAATTGTTCATTCTTCTCTACCTGAGTTAAAAAAAATTATTGATTCAGGCATACCACCAATTGTAATTCTTCCAGGAATTCCAGAAATTACACAACATGCTTCTGTAATTACTGGTTATGATGAGGATGAAAAAACAATTCTTCATTATATTCAAAAAGGTAATCAGGAAGGTGAACAACAAGAAGGAGCAATTCCCCAAGATATTTTTGATAGAGAATGGTCTGAGGAGGGAAGATTGTTAATAATTATATCTCCTCCAGATATTTTATCTAAGATTACATTGGACAATAATTTTCAAAATGAATCTAATCGTCTATGTTTTAATTCTGAACAACTGAATATCTTAAAAAATTCTACTGAAGCATTATTGTCTTTAAAAAAGTCTATAGAACTCGATTCAAATAATTCAACGGCTTTACATTTGTATGGTACAATGTTGAATCAACAAAATTCACCAGAATGTGTTTCATTTTATGAAAAAAGTCTAAAAATTAATGCCAGATCATATTTGACATTTAATGGATTAGGAAATTTTTATTTAAAAACAAATGAATTTCAAAAAGCAGAAAATTCTTACAGTCAAGCAATTGAAATTAATCCAAAAAGATCTGCAAAAATTTACAAAAACCGTGCGTATCTACGTGAAAAATTAAATAAAAATTCTGACGCTAAAGATGATCTTAAATCATATTTGAAATATTTTCCAAAAGCACCTGATAGGGGATTAATAGAACAAGCAATTAGGGAAATTTAATTTAAAATACTTGATTTGAACACGTGACTTTTAGATTTAGAAAATGATATCATATCCACCTAACTAACTTTATTTGCAATACTATTCAATAATTATGATTAAATATCTTCAATGCCTCAGTATAGTATGGATGCAAAATGTCCCGAATGTGAAAGAGTTGCAGTTTTAGATGATGATATTACTCGTGTAAAATGTCCTCATTGTAATTTTGAAGCAGATTATGATACTTATCTTGAAATAATGAAAGATCATGCAATGAACATAGCATCTGATTATATTCCAGATCGCCCTGGTATGTAGTTACCAATAATTTCCTTTATCTGAACAATCTAAATGTGCACCACAATTTGGACAAAACATATGACATGCTTGCATGTCTACCATTTTATTTTCACATCTTGGACATGTGATTTCCTCTTTCATGACTATCTATGGAATTCTTGATTTAAAAATAATGTCCAAAGGTTAATTAGTACTTCAACTTTTTTTTTCAATAATTGGCAAACTTCAAGATTACAATATCTGACATTAAAGGAAAATCTCTATCTAAAGAAGTTAAAGATAGTGATGCAAATCCATTGTTAGGATTACAATTAGGAAATGAAACAGATGCAACTGTTGTTGGTCTTAGTGGAAAATTAAAACTCACTGGTGGTAGCGATAAATCTGGAGTTCCTATGAGAGATGATGTTCATGGTTCTGCAAGAAAACGTGTTTTACTTTCTAAAGGTGTAGGATTACAAGATGCAGAACATGGAGATAGAGTTAGAAAATTAATTCGTGGAAATACAATCTCTGAAGAAATTTATCAAATTAATTGTAAATTTGATGGTGAATTACCTGTTGAAGCACCTGCTGAAGAAGCAGCTGAAAAAACTGAAGATAAGAAAGAATAACTTAACATATACCGATTCTATATTTTGACTCATGCATTGGCGAGATACACTTCCTGATTGGTACATCAAAAAATATGGTTATCAACCATGTGTAAACATTGGAACTTCTGGTCATGTCGATCATGGTAAAACTAGTCTTATTCAAGCATTAACAGGTTCATGGACAAGTGTACATAGTCAAGAATTAAAACGTGGAATTACAATACGTGTTGGCTATTCTGATGCCGCTTTTTACAAATGTAAAAAATGTGAAGAACCTTTAGGATATTCTACAACTCCAAAATGTAATAATTGTGGAGATGAAAGTGAATTATCTAGAGTTGTAAGTTTTGTAGATAGTCCTGGACACGAAAGTTTGATGGCAAATATGCTTTCTGGTTCTGCATTAATGGATGGTGCATTATTACTAGTTGCAGCAAATGAACAAGTTCCTAAACCACAAACAAAGGAACATCTTTTGGCTCTTCAAACTCTTGGAATTCAACAAATAGTTGTACTTCAAAATAAAGTAGATTTACTTTCTTACGATGAAGTAATGGGAAATTATAAGGATATTACAAAATTTGTAAAGGGAACTAATGCTGCGAAATCTCCAATTATTCCAATTTCTGCTCAATCTGGATTAAACCTTGATGCATTAATTGGTGCAATTGAATCTACAATAAAGACACCTGAACGAGATGAAAAAGCTGATCCTGTAATGCATGTTTTGCGTTCTTTTGATGTAAACAAACCTGGTATCAAATTAAAAGATATCAAAGGAGGTGTCATTGGTGGTAGTTTAACTCAAGGAATTTTTAACGTTGGTGATGAAATTGAAATTAAACCTGGTTTGATGAATGAAAAAAAGAAAACTTATGAACCTATTCTTACAGAAATTACTTCATTAGGAACTGCTGCAGGAATTGTTGAATCTGTAAAACCTGGAGGTTTAGTTGCAATTGGTACAAAATTAGATCCATCAATGACTAGAAGTGATTCATTTATTGGTTCAGTAATTGGAAAACCAGGAACACTTCCTGAAAATTCTACAAAGCTAAAACTTAATGTAAATTTATTTGATTCAGCTGTAGGTGCTACTGAAGATATCAAAGTTAATCCAATTCAAAATGGTGAATTACTTCGATTAAACATTGGAACTGCTCCAGTTTTAGGTAAAGTCACCAAAGTAAAATCATCTGATATTGAAATTGAACTTAGAAGACCTGCTTGCATCTTTGAAAATGGACATGTAGCAATAAGTAGAAGAATTGCTGAAAGATGGAGATTAATTGGTGCAGGTATAGTTGGTTGAAGTAATCTGTGACACCAATTTTCTAATTCATTTAGCAACTAGACGAATCAAAAATATTGATAATTTGGATATGGAAATAGGCTCAATTTCTTTTATTGTTCCAGAAGTTGTCAAAAATGAATTAATTAAATTACAAGAAATTCCAGAAAAAAATCAAGAAGTAACTATTGCATTAAATTTTATTAAAAAATTCAAAACAATTTCAATAAATGGAATTTATGCAGATCAAGAATTAATTAATTATGTAAAAAATAATCGAAGTATAATAGGTACAATGGATAAAGGACTTAAAAATAAAATCAAAAAATTAGGTAGTTCTATTTTGTCTATACATAATGATAAAATTGTTCTTGAAAGTTAGTAAACTTTATTTTAAAAATAATTCACTGAATTTGTATGTCCACATTTTCTATTACTTCTGAAGATTTTAAAGAAGGTGAAGAGATTCCAAAGAAATTTGGCTATAAATTTGAAAATAAGCAACCCCATATTGAAATTCATAATGTTCCAGAAAATACTATGACTATTGCATTAATTATGGATGATCCAGATGCAATGGCTGCAGTTGGAAAAATTTGGGTTCATTGGTTACAATTTTTTGATTTTCCATCAAAAAATTTGATAATAGAAGGAAAAACAGATTTTGATGAAATTGGATATGGAGGACCTGCACCACCTAATGGACGTCATACGTATATTTTCAAAGGTTATTGTCTTGACATTAAATTAGATTTGCAACAAGGTTACTCTAAACAAGAGTTAGAAGATGCAATGAAAGGCCATATTCTAGTAGAAACAAAATTAACTGGAACTTTTACGCCTTAAATTTTTATTTTTAGGAATATCTTTCTGCTAATCTATATCTCATGTATTTATCATCTGGTGAAAATTTACCTGGATGTACTGATTTTGTATCTCCATCACATTTTGGACATTTATTTTTTAATGTATAATGACTACACTTAGAGCATTTTCGTAATTGAAATTTCATTTTAATTTTCTCTTGTTTTCTTTGAATCTTCTCTTGTAAATTTGAAAATACCTTTTTTCTTTTCTATGTTAGTTTGAATTTCTTCAATAATTGGTTTTAATGATTTTTCAGCAGATTTAAAATCTTCAGAAGTAATAGATATTCTATATTTTGGTGCACCAAGATATGTGATATCCATTGTTGAATCTTTTTTGATTACATCTAATAATGTCTTTTTAATTATTTCAACTCCATCTGATTTATTATTTGTAATTTCCATAATTCCTCTAATTTCTACTGATGGTAATTTAATTTTAGAACAAATTTCTTCAATTGCAGTTAAAGTTTTTTTTGCAAGTTTGAGTTCTTTAACTGAACCAATTCCATTTCTTGCTATTTCCATAAATGCATCATAAACTGAATCAAATTTTGTATAAATTTTATCTTCTATTTTCTCAATTTCTTCATCTGTTAATTTTGTTTTATCTTGTACATTTTGTAATAATGTTTTACCTTTTTCATATTTTTTAACTTCTTTTAGTTTCTGCTTTTTTTGATCTTTTGAAACTTGTTTTAATGACAAGTCTATATCACCAGATTTTACTTTTTTTACAAGTAATACTTTCTTTTCCCCATCTTTAACAAATCGATTAACTGATCTAATCCAACCTGGTGCTATTTCTGAAATATGCAAAAATCCTTGAACATCATCATATTCATCTAATGTAACGTAGGCACCATGATCCATTACTTTAGTTACTGTGGCTAGAATAATTTCGCCCTGTTCAGGCATTTCTTGAATTTCAGTAGACAATTCTTCTAAAACTTTCCAATCTGTACATTAATGTTGCTCGTTAGAAATCAATCCCTTTTTTTGCTTTAATACCCTGTTGAAATGGATGTTTAATTTCTCTCATTTCTGTTACTAAATCTGCAGCCTCAATCACTTTCTCTTTAGCATAATTGCCTGTAAGTATAAGATCTATGTTTTCTGGTTTTGATTTAATTAAATCTAATACACTTTCTAATGAAATCAAGTTCAAATTTACTGCATAATTTATCTCATCTAGAATTACTATATCGTATTTTTTAGATTGAATTTTTTCATTACTAATTCTAATTGCTTCTTTTGCAACTTTCTCATGATCTGTTTTTTCACTTGTATCATCTATAATTCCAACAAATCCTTTACCTATTGCAACCATTTCAAATTCTGGCTCTAATCTCTTTGATGAATCCATTTCACCATAATGCCATGAACCTTTGATAAATTGTATCATGCATATTTTCTTTTTATATCCAGTAGCTCTTAATGCGATTCCTAATGCGGCAGTTGTTTTACCCTTGCCTTTTCCTGTATAAACAATTGTTAAGCCTTTTTCTACCATAATTATTCATTAATTTTTATCAGTAAAAACATTCGTTATTTTTTAAGGTATTAATTTAAATAAAAAAAAAATTCTACACATACATTGAAAATCAAAAGAATTGTTTTAGCAGGAGCAACTAGTGGTGTTGGAAAAACATCGATCACCTGTGCAATTATCTATGCTTTACAAAAGAGAGGTTTTTCTGTACAACCTTTCAAAGTAGGTCCTGATTACATTGATCCCAGCTATCTTTCAACTATTTCAAAAAATGAAACATACAATCTTGATGTTTGGTTAATGGGTCAGAAACAAGTTTTAGATAGTTTTGTATCTCACTCAAATTCTGATATTTCAGTAATTGAGGGTGTAATGGGATATTATGATGGATATGAAGGAAATTCTAACCATGCTAGTACTCATCATGTGGCATCCATTACTAAATCTCCTGTAATTTTAGTATTAGATGCAAGTAAAACTGCACGTTCTATTGGTGCAACTGCTTTAGGATTTCAAAAATTTCATAGAAATTCAAGAATTGTAGGAATTATTTTAAATAAAATTGGAAGTAAAAAACATGAAATTCTTTGCAGAGATGCTTTAGAAAAAACAAAATTACCTATTATTGGAGTAATTCCAAAAAACCCTATCTTAAATTTAGAATCAAGACATCTTGGATTAATTTCCACATATGATAATAAAATTTTAAAAAATAAACTTGAAAAAATTTCAAAAATTATTTCTGAATCATTAGATGTAGATGAAATAATTAAAATTCTTAAAAATCCAATACCTATCCCTAAAAATAGGAAAATAACTAACAAAAAGAATAAAGTAGCAATTGCTGTTGCTTTGGATAATTCTTTTAACTTTTACTATGATGATAATTTAAATGCATTAAAACGTGAAGGTGCTTCATTAACTTTCTTTAGTCCTATAAAAAATAAAAAAATTCCTAAATGTGACGGACTATACATTGGAGGTGGATTCCCTGAAATTTTAGGAAATGATCTTTCTAAAAATCAAATTATGAAAAAATCAATTAAAAAATTATCTGAAGATAACTTTCCTATTTATGCAGAATGTGGTGGATTGATGTATCTAACAAAATCTATTACTAATAATGAGAAAAAATACAAAATGATTGGTTTGTTTGATGCTGAAACAGTAATGACAAAGAAAATGAGGCTAAATTATACAAAAGGAAAATTTTCTAATAAAAATATTCTATCTGACACACTACATGGATTTCGTGGTCATGAATTTCATTATTCACAATTAGAATCTGTATCATCTGATTCACAATTTGCTTTTAATTTAGATATTGGAGAAGGAATAAAAAATCATCAGGATGGATTAATTCAAAATAATACCCTTGCTTCATATGGTCATCTTTATTTTGATAGTTCTAATTATGCTGAAATTTTTATAAAGAATTGTTTGAATGAATCACGTAGATGATTCTGCTCTAATTAATTTAAAAATTGCATTAATAATTGCTGAAGCTGAAGAACTTCCTCCTTTCCTTCCTAAATTAGTAATGAATGGAGTTCCTTCTAATTTTGATAATTCTTCTTTTGATTCTGGTGCACAGATAAATCCAACTGGAATTCCTATAATTAATGCCGGTTTTACTATTCCTTCTTTTACCATTTCAATTACTTCCATTAACGCAGTTGGTGCATTTCCTATTGCAACTATTCCTCCATCAATGTCATTCTTTGCAACTCTCATTGAAACTTGAGAACGTGTTTTACCTTCATCTTTAGCTTGTTGCATAATTTCTGGTTTAGATATATTACAAACTATATCATTTCCAAAATCTTTTGGATTTTGTTTATTGAGTCCACCTATTACTCCATTTACGTCTACTACTATGCTACATCCATTTTTGAGAGCATTCATACCACTCTCTATAGCATCTTTTTGAAAAATGAGCCTATTTTTATCTGCAAAATCAAAATCTGCAGTAGAATGAATAATTCTTCTTACAATTGGCCACTCTTTTTCATTATAATTATGTGAACCTATTTCATCTTCAATCATTTTCATACTAGCATCTTCAATTGATTGGCCTTTCTTAGTTTGCATTCTCTACTTCCTTTGCTCTTTCCAATATTAAATCTACCATTTTTTGATCTGTTCCAATATGTTTTGTAATATAGCTCTTGTCAATTTTAGAATTTTCTAATGCTGGGATTAAATCATTATTGATATCTGTTTTTACATGTGCTCCTTCATGAAGAAAATAAAATACATTTACTAGAACATTTGGATTGTTTTTTTCACAACTTTTTATTCCTTCAAAAATATCTGGTTGTTCTATTTCTAACCATGATCTACTTACATTTCTGTAATTATCTTTTAATTCATTTACAATATAGTCTAGTGATCTTTGTGCATTAGGATCTACACTTCCATGACCAATAACCATAACATCTACATCCTTAGACTCCAGAGTAATTTGATTTTCTTTTAATGTTGAGTCTACTCTACTTTGAACTATTTCTACCAAAGTTTTATGCATCATCATTGGTTTAGTAACAAGAAATTTTATTTTAGTATCTTTTTGAAATTTCATTACATCTGTTACAGCATTTTTAACTTTTTTTCCTGGATATAGAAAATATGGAACTATTGTAAGTGTATCAATATCTTGTTTTAGAGATTTCTCAATCCCATCTTCAATATATGGTGGTTCTACTTCTAAAAAGCAATAATCAACAAAATTATAATCTCCTTTATCTCTAATTCCTTCACAAATAACTTCTAATTCTTCAGATGCCTCTCTTTGCCTACTTCCTCTATCAATTAGTAATAATCCTCTTTTCAATCTATTTTCCTCGCAATTGCTACTGTTAAATTTGGAGGGAATTTCTGCTTTTCTACAATTAATTCCCCTTTTGATACTTTAATTGCAGCAGCTTCAGAAACACTTGCAGTTCCTTCAAATGCTTTTACTGTGGTAGACGGATTTGGAGTAATAATTTCTGCAAGTTCTTCTCTATCAACATATTCTACAGGTACTTGCATTTCTTTTCCAAGATCTATTAATCCTTGAACATCCTCAGGTTTTTTTATTGAAACTAGCTTTGCAATAGATTTTGAACTTAAATTAAATTTTTTTAAACAATGTTCAATTCCTTCTTTGATTGTATCTTTTGTTGTGTCCCAATGCAACCCAATACCAATTACTAAACTTTGAGGACGATATATTACAGATTCTTGAGATAACTCATTATCAATAATTTCATCTGAAATAATAAGATGTGCTTTAGAATTTGATTTTTTTAATTCCTCTAAACTATCATAAATTGTAACATTTTTTGGTAATTGTTTATACCATTTTTGATCATTTGTTTGTTGAAAAACACCAATGGGTTCTGCATTTACCATATGTGCACTAATTTTAGTTACTGTTGTGTCATCATCAATCCTCCAACCAAATTCTCTACCTACTAAATCCACTGCAATTGTTTTGTTTACATCAGCTGCAGTTGTTATTACAGGTAATGCATTTAATTTTTCAGAAATCTCTTGAGTTAATTCATTTGCTCCACCAATGTGGCCAGATAAAACACTAATTACAAAATTTGTCTTATCATCAATTACAATTACTGCAGGATCTGTTTTTTTATCTTTCAAATGGGGTGCAATTAATCTAATTACTGCACCTAAAGAGAAAAGGCAAATTAATGCATTGGAATTTTTAAAAAGTTCAATAATTTTATCTGATGTAGGCTCAGAATACCATATAATACTATTATTTTCATTTGATAGTTTAACTGGTGCAAAAATTTCCCAATTAGGAAAAAGTTCTTTTAATTTTATTCCAATATTGATACCATTTTTAGTAATTGCAAGAACTGAGACTTTTTCCATAATCAAAACTTTCCAACTTTAATAAAATACCTTACTCTTGTGATTTTCTAGCAAGTATTTCTCCTTCAAAATCAAATAATATTACATCTATTGGAACTTTTTCTTCAGAGTGTTTTCTCATATGTTTGTAGGTTTCACTACAAATTAGTTCAAAAAATCCAGAAATATTATTTTCTTTAATTATTTCTGAAACATGTCTAGCTGTATTTGCTTTTTTAATACTTGCAATAACTTTTTCATTTGCATTTGCTTTTTTTGCTAATTCTGATAAAAAGTTCATATCTACTTTTGATCCTTTGACATGAGTTTGTTTAACACCCGCAGCCATTTTTGCAAGTTTTCCAATAAACCCAACTACGTATGCTTTTTTAATATTTTTTCTACCACACTGTTGTATTGTATATCCTGAAAAATCACCCATTTGTACAAAACAATGTATTGGTAAATCTACAATCTTTTTTGCGTATTCCTCACTTCTACCACCAGTTGTTAATACTACGGTTTCATTTCCTGCCGCAATTGCAACATCCAAATTTTGTCTAATTGATGCTGCATATGATGCTGTAGAAAATGGAATTACAATTCCACTAGTTCCTAAAATTGAAATTCCATCCTTAATACCCAATCTAGGGTTATCTGTTTTTGGTGCTAATTCTCTTCCTTTTGGAACTGAAATTATAATTCTAATTCCTTTTTTCTCAAGAATTTCTTTTCCAGATTCTCTCAAATTCTCATTAATCATTTTTTTAGGTACGGGATTAATTGCCGGTTTTCCTATTTCTAAACCCAATCCTTGTTTTGTAACAATTCCTACTCCTTCACCACCATCAATTTCAATTTCATTTACTTTATCTGTAAATGATAACTCTACAATTATTTCAGCACCATGAGTTACATCCGGATCGTCACCACCATTTTTTATAACAGTACATTTTGCTTTTTCATTTTCAAATTCACAAGATTCTACTGGAATTTGGAGAAATGATCTTCTGGGTAAAATAATACCTACATTTTGAATTTTTTTTTGATTAATAATTGATAATAATGCAGCTTTTGCAGCAGCAGTTGCAGAACTTCCAGTGGTATAACCTGTTTTTAATTCCACCTTTTCTTCGACCATGATTCTTAGATTCATTTTCTAGTATTAACTCTTATTTCAAGAATTTTGAAATTCTCTGAATAGATTTAAAATTAAAAGTAAATTTAGATAATCATGGTGAATCGTATTCAAGTTGTTATTACTGGAGCAAATGGATTTGTAGCAAAAAACCTTAGAAAATATTTATCTAAAAATAATATAGATTTAATTTCAATTTCACGAAGTGATTTTAAAGAATACAAAAATGAATCTAAAATTATTTCAAAAAATTATGATGAAAAAATTATTTTGAATAAAATTAAAAATTCTGACGTAATAATTCATCTTGTAGGACTTGGAAAACAATCTGTTGATATTGATTATGAAATGATAAATGTTGAATTTACAAAACATATTGTAAATTTGGCTAAAAAAGCTAAAATTAAGAAAATTATCTATAACAGTGGTCTTGGGGTTTCAAGTAAAACTTCTGTGGGATATTTTATTTCTAAATATAAAGCCGAAAAAATTATTATAAATTCTGGTTTAAACTACACTATTTTTAGACCATCATATATTGTTGGAAAAGATGATTTATTTACAAAGTTTTTAAAAAAACAAATTAAACTTAAAACAATTAAAATTCCTGGCTCTGGAAATTATTCTATTCAACCAATTTCTATCAATGATGTGACTAAAATTATTTTTCAATCATTTCATCAAATTAAATTTAAAAATAAAATAATTGATCTTGTTGGTCCTGATTATCTTACATTTGAACAATATGTGAAACTTTTTTCTAAAGGAACTAAAACAAAAATTCAAAAAATTAATTTAGAAAATGCATATTATGATGCAATAACTAATTCAAAATCTAATTTTGGAGTTGACGATCTAAATATTCTAATTGGTGATTTTAAAGGAAATTATAATAAATTACAAAAAATAACTCAGATAAAATTTGAATCTGTTATAGAATTATTAAAGTCCGGCAGATTGCTTTAGTGTTTCAGCTTTGTCTGTTTTTTCCCAACTGAATTCTGGTTCATTTCTACCAAAGTGCCCATATGCTGCTGTTTTTTTATAAATTGGTCTTTTCAAATCTAGTTCTGAAATAATACCTGATGGTTTCATATCAAAATTCTTTCTAACTAATTCTTCTATTTGTTTCTCTGGAATTTTGTTTGTTCCAAAAGTATTGACGTATAATGATACTGGCTCTGCTACACCTATTGCATATGCAAGTTGGACTTCACATCTATCTGCAAATTTGGCTGCAACAAGGTTTTTTGCAATATATCTGCACATGTAACAAGCTGATCTATCTACTTTGGATGGATCTTTTCCTGAAAAAGCACCACCACCATGTCTTCCAAATCCACCATAACTATCAACAATAATTTTTCTCCCAGTTAATCCAGCGTCCCCATGTGGTCCACCTATTACAAATTTACCTGTAGGATTAATGTGAATTTTAATTTCATTATTCCAAAGATTTCCTAGAACAGGTTTGATTACTTTATCAATAATTTCATTTGATATTTCTTCTTGAGAAATTTCAGGTGCATGTTGTGTTGAGATTACAACTGTTTCAATTTTTGTCGGTTTATTATCTTCATATCTTACTGAAACTTGAGATTTACCATCTGGTCTTACCCACGGTAATGTTTTATTTCTTCTAACTTCTGATAATTTTTGAATTAATTTATGAGCTAATAATATTGGCATAGGCATTAATTCTTCAGTTTCATTTGTTGCGTAACCAAACATTAATCCTTGATCTCCTGCACCTTGTTCTTTTTCTTCAGTTGCTGTAACTCCTTGACTGATATCTGGACTTTGTGAATGTAATCTTAAATCAACTTTACAAGTATCACCATCAAACATCAATTCTTTATCATTATATCCAATTTCTCTAATTGTTTTTCTAACTAATTCTTCTTGGGCTTTTTTATCAAAAACTGCTTTAGATGTTACTTCACCTGATACTACTACAAAATCTGTGGTTACCATTGTTTCAACTGCTACTCTTGAATTTGGATCTTGTTTTAGATATTCATCTAAAAATGCATCTGAAATATTATCGCATATTTTGTCTGGATGACCTTCTGTTACTGATTCTGATGTAAATAGAAAAGTATTGGTCATAAAACCACTCGTAATTTAATTAAAGTTCATTTTCTAATTTGATAAATAACACATTGTTTCCTCTAACGATAACTCTACCATAGTTTGCAATGGTTTTACCGTCATGGATTTCTTCTGCATCTGTCATTATCAAATTCATGTATGAATCAACATTATCCATTTTACCTTTGTACTCAACTTCGTTTTTTAATCTAACTGTAACTTTTTTCTTTGTGCTTTTTTGAAGAATTGTTAATGGTCGTTTTGCACTGTTTGTTTGAGACACTAAATGTTCACTTATTTTCAAAACTTTCAGTCCAGCATAAAAGCCTTGCCACGCCTGTAAAAATTGTAATTCTTTAAATTTTTTCTTATTTTTGTATAAATTGTATACATGATCTCAACTGGTTTACAAAAATTAGATACTTTTTTGTCTGGAGGAATTCCTAATGGCGTAATAATAGATATTTTTGGAGGAAATGGAACTGGAAAAACTCAGTTAGTATTACAATTATCAATTAATTCAATTAAAAATGGTGGAAATGTTTTATTTTTAGATACTACTGGTGGATTTAGACCTGAAAGAATATTAGAAATACAAAAAAAATCTAATTTAGATATTAATTTACTTGATAAAATTACTGTATCTAGAATAACAAATACCTCTGAACAAATTAATTTACTTAATACTCTTGTAGAAAGTAATTTCTCTTTAATTGTAATTGATAATGTAACTGATTTATTTTCTTATGAATATAAAAATAATAAATCCATCTTTGAGAAAAATTCTTTATTCATGAAATACATGCATGATTTATCTGCTTATGCAATTAGTCATAAAATTCCTATTGTAATTACTAATATGATTAGAAATATGGATGATAAGGAAATAGAAAATATGGCAAACGCAATAGATCTTTTTACCCATATCAAAATCCATCTTTCAAAAAATTCATCAATATTCAATGGAGAAATTTACTCAGCATTCAATAAAGAATCTTTTTCTTACAAAATCACAACGTCAGGTATAACTAGTGATAATTACTAATTTTTCTTAATAATTTTTGAATGTGCAGTCAAGAATAATTCTATTCTACCTTCTCCATAATTATTCAATTTAGCATTTAATCCAGTAATAGAAATAATTTCTCCTAATTCACATTTATCAATAATTTTTCCTTGATTTCTCCAACCCTTTATCCAAATTTGACCTGAATCATCTTCAACAAACATTTCTGAAAGTGAAATTGATTCACCTGATTTGGTTTGGATTTCTTTTCTCTCAGGAACTTTTAGCACTATTGATTCAATACAATAAGTTTCATCTGCTTTTACATCACTAATTTTTGTTCTAATTTTAGATAATGATGGAATTGTTTCATCATTATCTAATTTTCTTACAAATGAATTTTCATCTAATGTTATTGAATTTCCATAAACTTTAGATGGCATACATTCAATGACATCACCCTCAACACAAATGCTGGTTGAATTTGAAAAATCACTGATATTGTAGATGTTTTTTTGATTATCTACTGCTATTATCATATTTTTTCCAGTTTCTGTAATTACAACTGATAAAATTCTTGCAACAATAGGTTCTGCTTCTTTTCCACCTTCAATTTCAATAATTGTTGCTTCATTACCATGAATTTCTAATCCTTGATTTCCTGATTTTACTCTAACTCCTAGTAGTTTTACATTTGCCGATTGTGAAATCATATTTGGAATTAGTGATTCATCTTTACCCCAAAGAACTACTCTCATTGCAGAACCATCTTTTCCTTTTAGTCTCATTCTAAGTGCTGTACCCGGTTGACCTCTAGAATTTGTAAATTGCATTCCACTAATTATTCCATCAATGGTTCCAGATATTACAAGATCTTTTTGTCCTTCTTGTAATTCACTAATATCTTTTGTAATTTTATCAATCATTGGAATTTGACTTTCAGTATCAACAGTTTCAATATTTGATCCAGAACCAATATTGATAGTTGGTGAACCATCTAAATCTGATTTTACATAAGCTTTGATGATTTTTATTAAATCTCCTGGTTTTAGATTTTCAATACCTGGTAAATTTGCTTTTTCATCCCATAGCTTTACACTTGCTGTTGAACCTGAATCATATACTGTCATTGTTCTTAAATCAAATGTAGATCCATCTTTTCTTGAAAATTGCTTTGTAGGTGATAAATTTAGTACTCTGGTTTCCAATGAAATTTCTTTTGCACCCGCATATAGATCCTTTAAACTAATTTCAGTTTTTGATGATTCTGTTAATGTAACTCCATAATCAGATGCTATGAGAAATAATGCACCTTGATCTGTTAAGTACCCTGCACCTATTTTCTCTTTTTTTTCTGCAATTTTTTGTTCAATAATCTCTTTAGTTAATTCTGATTTTTGTTCTAGTAATTTATCTATTAGATTTTGTGATTCTGACATTCAGTTTTCATAAACATGTTGTATTAATAAAAATTTCATTGATTTTTAAATTAATTTTTGATAAAAATGATCGATTTTCTTTACTTTTAAAATTATCAAATTCCTTTTTTGTAAATTTCTTAGACTGTATTTGATAAATTAATTCAATTCATTGATGAATTATCGCATTTTATCTCATTACCTAAATTAATAGGAAGATCGCAGTTTGATTATGTCTTGCATTGATGTTAATCATTTATCCAAATCTTATGGTTCAGTAGAGGCCGTTACCGATCTAATTTTATCCGTAAAAAAAGGTCAAGTTTTTGGATTTTTGGGACCTAACGGTGCTGGAAAATCTACTACCATTAAACTACTTACAACTTTGATTAGACCATCATCAGGTTCATTGTCTATTTTAGGAATAGATGCAATTTCAAATCCATTAAAAATTCGTAGTAAAATTGGTGTTGTTTTACAACAACCTAGCTATGAGCCTACATTATCTGTTGAAAAATCTCTTGATAAATATGGAATGATGTGGAATATTTCAAAAACTGAGCGTAAAAAACGATTAGAACAACTTTTGAAAGATTTTGATTTAGTTGAAATTCGTAAGAAAAGAAATGAAGATCTTTCTATAGGTCAACGAAGGCGTGTACAAGTTGCACGTGAGTTTATGCACGATATGGAACTTTTATTTTTAGATGAACCTACTGTGGGATTAGATCCTGAAGCACGTAGAAAATTACTAGATTATTTAAAAAATAAAGTTAAAACAGGTTTAACAATTTTTTATACTACTCATATTTTATCTGAAGCTGAATATCTTTGTGATAAAATAGCTATAATTGATAAGGGAAAAATTCTTACTGTTGATTCACCAGATGATTTAAAAAATCAATTTGGAAAAGAAAAAACAATTAAAATTCATTTATTAAAAAAACAATCTAATATTGATTCTTTATTAGTTGACATACCAGATTATGAAATTAATTTTGATACTGGAACAACAATAATCATTCATTCAGAACAATCAGAATTAATTTTGCTCCGAGTTTTAAAAATTCTTAACGAAAATAATATAGATATTGAAGATTTATCTGCAGTACCAACAAATCTTGAAGATATATTTTTAAAAATGATGAGGGAAAATGCATCCAATAATTAGACTTGTTAATAGAAATCTAACGATTTCACTTAATCCTGGATTTTTAATTTGGCAAATTATTTTTCCTTTAATCTATATTTTTGTGGCAGGTTTTGCATATGGTCCATTAATCAATCAAGTTCCATTCGGTGGAAAAGAACTTGATTATCCTGCATTTTTAGCATCTGGTATGATTGGATTTAATATTATGAATAGTACATTGATTTCTGGAATTTTAATTTGGAATGATAGAAGACATGGAATGTTTGAACAAATTATGTCTGGTCCATTTACTAGAAGTCATTACATTCTTAGTAATATTTGCACTATAGGCATAATTGGACTTGTTAGTGCTTCCTTAATTGCTATAGTTGGATATCCTGTTATTTTTCAATCAGCAGAATTTTCAATAGTTACAATTCCAATCATTATTTTTGGTGCAATTGTAGGCTCAATCTTGTTTGGATCATTAGCCTCAATTATTTCTACTAGATTACGTTCAAGTGAAGGATTTAATGTAATTATTAATACTGTTTTTCTTTTCTTTGCTTTTGTTAGTTCTGCATTTTACCCCGCAGATACAGCACCTGAACCATTACGTACAGCATTTTATCTAAATCCATTAACATATCTTGTTGATATAATTAGAGCAGGAATTTTTGGAACTGTTACAGAATTTGTTATTTATGAAATGATTGTTCTTGCTGCACTTGCAACTATTCTTTTTATTATTGCTTCAAAACTATTAACAAGATTAGATTTTTAAAAATTAGAATTATTTTTTAAATTTTTCATACATTTCATTAACTGTTTTAATCATATCTAAATTTTCATACTCTACTAAATTTAAATTTGGAATTACACAATGTCCTCCAATAATACCTGGAAACATTTTTGGTCTATTGCCCAAATTTTCATGAATTTCATCAGCAAATTTCCACATTTCATCAAAATCAACATTCTCTTTTTCACATATCATTTTAGTAATTTGAGCATAATTGATTAACCATCCATAATATGTTGTATCAACTAATATTTTTGCAAGCTCTGCAGTTTTTGTAGTTGACATCCAATCTACTTTTTCAAATCTATTTTCTAAATCTTTTTTTATTTTTGAATTTATTTCTGTACCATCAAACGAAATAAATTTTGTATATTTTTTAATATCATCTAAAAATCTTCTATGCACTCCACGAACTGGCGAAAATAAAATTGGTATTGATGATTTTTCTTGTATGGTTTTTGTAGTTCCTGGTTTTACAGTTGAATGAATTACAGCAACTTGAATATTTTTTATTTTATTAACCCATTCAATTACAATATCTGTAAATTTTTCTAATTCTCCTGGTAGACAGACATGAAGATATTGTGGATTTTCTATAATTTCATTTTCAGTATAATTTTTACATTTTGAATCATCTAAATCAATTCCAATGCAATCAAATTTTCTATCTACAAGTAAATCAAATAATGTCTCCCCCACTTCTCCCATTCCTAAAATAATATCTGTCATTATGCCTAATCTGAGTAATATTGACTATATTATGTTCATGCTACCATTATCATTGATTTTTAAATAAAGTAGCCCGGGCAAGACTCGAACTTGCGTCTCGGGCTTCAAAGGCCCAAATGCTTGACCGCTACACTACCGGGCTACTAAATCGAGCACTGCTATTCCCTTAATGAACTTTTTAATTCAATTTGACTCATAAAATCAAATTAGAATTAATTTTTGATTATTTTAACTAGTTTTTCTATGGGATCTTCCATCTCTTTAACAATTTTTTTTGCTCTTTCTTGAGTAGTATTGTTTTTTCTTTCAAAAATTTTCTTTATATGGTTTGAAATTTTATTTGGATTTGTTTCTCTTTTTACTAAATTTTTTTTAACTAAGAACTTTTCTACAATATTTGGCACTGCATTATATGATATTGTGGGAACACCCATTAAAGCAGATTCTGCTGTCATAGTCCCACCAGATCCTATAAAAATATCTGTATTATTTAGTAAATATTTTCCATCAAATGACATTTTAACAATTTTTACTTTATTACCAATAGCTTTTTGTAAATTAACAATTTGTTTAGCATATCTTCCTAATACGACAATATTTTCATTTTCATAATCTTTTACAATTTTTTGAATTATTGGAACGATTTTACTTGATTTTGATGTATATGATGCTTCTTCTTCTTCAACTCTAATCAAAATATTTTTTCTGTTATTATTTTTAAATGGTAAATTATAATTTTCATTAATTTTCCTTTTCATTGTTACTACTGCATCAATTGCTTTGTATTGTACAATATCTTTTTCATTAATTCCATATTTAGAAAATTCTTTTTTTGATATTACATATGGAATAAGTAATTTTTGAATCAATGGTAATGTTAATTTCATTACTGCATTAGCATGAGGAGAATCACAAAACATTATGTGCTTAATTCCTAATCCAAATGAAATTCGTGCAGCTTCTGGTGATCCAAAACTAATTACTAAATCAGGTTCAAATTTCTTTATTCTGTTTGATAATTTTTCTATTCTTTCAATACTTGCTTTGAGCTTACTTTTTTTATCCCCACCACCATGTTTTCCAATGAAAATAAGGTCAAAATGACGTATTTTTGATAATTTTGAAACTTCATGGTATTCTCTAGAAGTACACAAAAGATCGTGTTTTTTACCTAATCTTTCAACTATTGGTTCTGAAAACAATAATTGTTTTGGTGTTAGAATGTCAATCCATATTTTCAAGTATTCTTGATAATTACTGTACTTCAATAAGTTTTTCTTAGTCCATAATCATCTCTTATTGATGGCAGGACCAAAAGTTGTTGTTTATGGGTTAAGTACAGAAGGATATGCTATTGCATCTCAAATGGCCATTAAAGGTGCTGATGTGTATATTATAGATGAATCAACTCCATCTGCAATATCTCTGAAAGCTGAAATTGCTAAAACTTACCCAAATGTTTCTTCTCTAAAAGAAGATGAACCATTATTAGCTATGGAACCAATTGATGTAGCCATTTCTAAAGCTCAATATCTTTTCTTTACTCCAAGAATTAGAAAAACTGGTCAAGATATCAAAACAGAAATACATTCTAAATTCAAAGATGCAGTTACATCATTAAAGAAAAATAGTTCAGTAATATTTACACTAGCAACTGGGTTTGGAGGCAATAATGAAAATATCTCATTATTAGAACATGTAACTGGACTTCAAGCTGGTAAAAATATATCGTATTTTTATTATCCGTTAGAGGATCTTAATCAACAACCAAAAATTATTGGTTCATTTAATGGTAAAGAGGATTTGGTTCTTTCTGATTTACTTACTACTACTAAAAAAGAAAAAAAATTTGTAGCCATTTCATCATCAGAACATTTTCATGCAATTGATACTTTATCAAGATTTTCTAGTTTATGTAGCATTTTAGAAGTTTGTAAATATGCTCATGATGAAATTACAAAAAATGATCTTTCTTCAATTGATTTTCAAGAAATATTTTTAGATAATATGATAAATGGGTTGTTTGATCTTAAAGCTTTAGGCTCATCATTTGAAGGTTCAAACTCATTGATGTATCTGATTAATGGAAGTGTAAAAGGCATTGATGGTTACATTAAAAGATTAATTGATGAAATTCGTGGAACATTAAAGAAAAATGATCTTAAAGCAAGTAGGACAAAAATTGCTTTATCTTGGACTCTTGATCAACATGCAATGCGTGGAGATAAAATTGAGATGCTTCAAAATCTAACTTCAAGATTACGGGATTATATTGGAGATGTTGAAGCTTATGAAGATCCAGATTTCAATTTATTCCATAGCGATAAAACTACAATCATAGTGGCATGTTCTCAATCTGATTTTGATAACATTGAAAAAACCAAAAAGGATTCTAATTTAATAATTGTTAAAGCTAATCCTCTTTGTGAAACACTTCAATCATGATATAAATTAGCTAAAAAATAATTCTGTTTAAATTGTCTGAAGAAAATAATTCTGATGAAATTCCTGTTGAAGTTATTTCTGATGAAAAAATTGAAACTAATAATTCTGAAGAAGAATCTAAACATACAGATAATTTAGAACAAATTTCTGACGATCCAATAAAATTATTGGAATTAGAAAAACAAAAGGTATCTCAATATGAAGAAAAATTAAAACATGTATTAGCAGATTTTCAAAATCTTAGTCGAAAAACTCAATCTGATATTGAAAATGGTGTTAATTCTAAAATTAATGAATTCATGTTAGATTTTATCAAAATTTATGATGATTTTATACGAGCTAAAGAAGTGATATCTGAAAGTAAAATTAATGCAGATGGTTTAAATTCGATTTTAAAAAATATGGAATCATTAATGCAAAAATACAATGTTACGCCTATTGAGGCATTGGGCGAGATTTTTGATCCAAATTACCATGAAGCTATTTCAATAATCTCTGATTCAACTTTAGATGACAACACAATCACAAAAGAGATCAGGAAGGGATATATTTCTCATGAGAGGATTATAAGACCTACGCTAGTAGAAATTTCAAAAAAAGAGGATAATGATAAAAATGACTAAAATTATTGGGATTGACTTAGGAACAAGTAACTCTGCTGCTGCAGTTGTAATGGGTGGAAAACCAACTATTATTCCTGCAGCTGAAGGAGCAACTGTCGGTGGTAAAGCATTTCCATCTGTTGTTGCATTTGGTAAGGATGGTGAGCTTTTAGTTGGCGAACCTGCTAGAAGACAAGCTGTTACTAATCCTGATAATACCATTGTAGCTGCCAAAAGAAAAATGGGTTCAGATGAAACTTTTAAAATTTTAGATAAACAATACAAACCTCAGCAAATTTCTGCATTCATTCTTCAAAAAATTAAAAAAGATGCTGAAGCATTTGTTGGAGAACCAATTGAAAAAGTAGTGATTACAGTTCCTGCATATTTTGATGATAATCAGCGTCAAGCTACTAAGGATGCTGGTACTATTGCTGGTCTTGATGTTGTTAGAATTATTAATGAACCAACTGCTGCATCTTTAGCATTTGGATTAGATAAAGCTAAACAAGATATGAAAATACTTGTTTTTGATTTTGGTGGTGGTACATTAGATGTCACTATAATGGAAATGGGAGGTGGTGTCTTTGAAGTACTCAGTACATCTGGTGATACTAAATTAGGTGGAACGGATATGGATAAAGTTCTAATTGATTATGTTGTCGATGAATTCAAGAAAAAAGAAGGCGTTGATTTAACTTCGGATTCAACTGCTATGACAAGAATTAGAGAGGCTTGTGAAAAAGCAAAAATCGAATTGTCAACTGTAATGGAAACTGATGTAAATCTACCTTTTATTGCACATGATCCCTCTGCAGGTGCTAAAAATCTTGAATTGAGAATTACAAGAGCTAAATTAGATGAATTAATTGGACCAATTGTTGACAGATGCAAGCCCTCAATACTAAAAGCATTAGAAGATGCAAAATTATCAAACCCTGATATTAATAAAATTGTCATGGTTGGAGGACCAACTAGAATACCTCTAGTCAAAAAATTTGTTAGTGAAGTAATTGGTCAAGAAACTGAATCTGGAGTTGATCCAATGGAAGCAGTAGCAATGGGTGCTGCAATTCAGGCAGGTATCATTGCTGGTGATGTAACAAGTGATATTGTTCTACTTGATGTGACACCTTTAACACTGGGAATTGAAACATTAGGTGGTGTACGAGAACCACTAATTGAAAGAAATACAACTATTCCAACTTCTAAAGCTAAAGTTTTCACAACAGCTGCTGATAATCAAACAGCTGTAACTATTCATGTTGTTCAAGGAGAAAGACCAATGGCAACTGATAATGTTTCATTAGGAAGTTTCAATCTTACTGATTTACCACCAGCTCCAAGAGGAGTTCCACAAATTGAAGTTAAATTTGATATTGATGCAAATGGAATTATCAATGTTACAGCAAAGGATCTAGGTACACAAAAAGAAGCAAAAATTACTATTGAATCTAATTCAAAATTGTCTCCTGAAGAAATTGAAAAGCTAAAAGAAGATGCTGAGAAGTTTTCTGACGAAGATAAAGTAAAGAAAGAAAAAATTGATCTCAAAAATGAGGCAGAGAGCTATATCTATACTACTGAAAAATTAGTAAATGTTGATCTTAAAGATAAGATTTCACAAGAACAAGGAATTAAAATTACTGATGCAGTAAAAGAAGTTAAGGAAGTTTTAGATAAAGAGCCATCTGAATTAAAACCTAAACTAGAAGCACTTCAATCTTTAGTTAACGAAGTAACCACAGAACTTTACAAAAATGCTACACCACCTCCAGGTGCTGATGGACAACAAGGTGCTGATGGACAACAAGGTGCTGATGGACAACAAGGTGCTGATGGACAACAAGGTGCTGATGGACAACAAGGTGCTGATGGACAACAAGGTGCTGATGGACAACAAGGTGCTGATGGACAACCTACTGAATCAGACTCAACTGATGAAACTAAATCCAATTAATTTTTCAAATTCAATCATTTATAGTGTAATTAAAATGGAGAAATAACTCATGAGTGCAAAACGTGATTATTATGAAGTTTTAGGGGTAACAAAAACTTCTTCTTCGGATGAAATAAAGAATCAGTATAGGAAATTAGCACTAAAATTTCATCCTGATCGTAATCAATCTAAAGATGCTTCTGAACACTTTAAAGAAATTTCTGAAGCATATGCTGTTCTTTCAGATTCTGAAAAAAAACAAACCTATGATCAACATGGGCATGAAGGAGTAGATGGCAGATATAGTAATGATGATATCTTTGGTCGCGGCGGTGGAGGTGGCGGTTTTAATGATATTTTTGAATCCATCTTTGGTCGCGGCGGTGGAGGTGGCGGTTTTACTCAACAACAACGTGGATCTGATCTTCTTTACCAAACAACAGTAACATTAGAAGATGTATTACATGGAAAAAAAATGGAAATTAATTTACAAAAACAAATCAAATGTGATAATTGTCAGGGTTCTGGTTGTAAACCTGGTACTAATAAAAAAACATGTACAACATGTAATGGTCAAGGTGAAGTAAGACAAACTCGTAATATGGGCTTTGCTTCTTTTGTCACTGCTGCTCCATGTCCTACTTGTAGAGGTCAAGGTTCAATGATAGAAACTCCATGTGGAAATTGTAAAGGACAAGGTAGAGTAAAAGGAACTAAAAAAGTAGATTTTGAAATTCCACCTGGAATAGATTCAGGTGATTATATTGTTTCTAATGAAGGCAATGAAATTCCTGATGGAGTAAATGGTGATTTAGTAATACGAGTTAAAGTACAACCTCACCAATATTTTAACAGAGATGGAAAGGATATTTTTTATGATCAGGATATCTCCATGATTGATGCTGCATTAGGTTGTGAAATAATTGTGCCTACTTTACAAGGAGATGAAAAAATTAAAGTTGAATCAGGCAGTCAACCAAATACAATAATTAAATTAAAAGGTAAAGGCGTTTCTCATATTAATTCTCGTGGAACAGGTGACCAATATGTTAGAATGGTTGTCAATATTCCTAAAAAACTTAGTAAACATCAAAAAAATCTTTTAGATGAATTTCAAAAAACTACTGATTAATTGATAAAAATGAAAATTGCATTAGATGTTGATGGAGTTCTTGCAGATGTGATTGTCTCTTGGTTAAATTATAGTAACTCAATTAGACCTAATATTTCTAAAAATCAAGTAACTGATTGGGAATTTTGGAAGAAATTTGATATTAACCCATTTGATTTTTATTCAGAATTAAGCTCTTGTTGGAAAAATTGGAAATCCATACCTGTTACTGAAGAAAATTTATCGATTACAACAAAAAAACTTTCTACGCTTGGTCAAATTGATATTGTAACTGCTAGAGAACAATCTACTAATTCTTTTGTCAAAAATTGGTTAAACTACCATGATATTTCATATGATAATTATGTATCAGTTATTGATGGTCCAATGAAAGCTAATTTAGATTATGACGTATTTATTGATGATTCACCTTTGAATGCAACAAAATTTCTTGAAAATAATAAAAAAGTAATTTTGTATTCTCAACCTTGGAATCAGCACATCTCTAATCAAAAATTACTTAGAATTTCAAATCTTTCTGAAGCAATTAAAAAAATTAAAATGATTTAATTTTTTACAAATTTTCTAATGTTAATTTGATGCCCATTTCTAACATGTGTTACATGACTTGTTTTCATTAATTCTGCAATTTTATCTTCACTGAAAAATTTTATGTTATATCGCCCAATTACTTTTTTACAACTTGTACAATAAATTTCTCTAAATTCCATCTTAATCACTTACCTAATTACTTTCTAATTTCTTTTTAATATTTTTTAAAAGAAGTTTGTTTATTATCTCACCTGAGGCTTTACCTCTAAGTTCTTTCATTACAATTCCCATTAATGGTCCCATTGCTCTCTCTTTTTGATTTTTAATAATTTCTTGATTTTTGTTTACTATATCTTTGATAATTTTGTCTAAATCTTCTTCATTAATGGATTCAATTGAAGCATTTTTCATTGCTTCCTCTACATTTTTTGATTTTTTTGACATTATATTTTCAAATATTATTTCAATTGATTCTTTTGCAATTTCACCTTTTTCTAATAATTCAAATAATCTGATAATATTTTCATTTTTTAATAAATTCGAATCTAATCCTTTTCTTTCTAAGTTTGTAATTGTTGAACAAAGAATTGATGCAACAAATGTTGGATTTGTTTTAATTTTTTTAGTTATATTTTCAAATAATTCAATATATTTAGAATCAAAAATTTGTTCTGCAAGTTGTTTATTCATTTCATATTTTATTTCTATTTCTTTAATTGAATCATCCCATAATTTTGGAATATTTTTTTCTGCATCTATCAATTCATCTTTGTTAATAATTATTGGAGGAATGTCTGTTTCTGGATACATTCGTGCAGCTCCTGGTCTTGGTCTGAGAAATTTTGTTTCACCGGATTGAGTAGCTAACCTTGTATCAATTGGTATGCCGTGATTTTTGATATGTTCTATTCTTAAGATAATTTGATCAATTACTGTATGAATTTTTTCTTCAGGAGATGCTAAAATTAAAAATGCATCATTTTCATTAATTTGTAAAAAATTCTTTAATTTCTCTAAATCTAATTCTTCTATACCATAGTTTGGTAACTCATCTGAATGAAAAACTCCGCCAATCCCAAAAAATCTCACTAATTCAGCTACCTCTTTCCCTAATCTGATACCCTCATATGGTAAATATCCGAATATTCCAGACATATTTTTAAAAGAAACAGCTATTATCTTCTGATTTTTCTTTATAGCACTTTGAATAATTTTTGAATTACAATTAGTAAATAATTCTGTAATATCTTTTTTATTTTGATTATTAAATGACCAATTACTTTCTTGTATTTTTTTTGAAATTTTTAATAATCCATGTTGTCTTTTTGCTTCATATTCTACAACTTTCTCTAATTGATCTAATTGTTGAACTCCTTTAACTTCAATTACGACTCCGCCTCCATCCTTAATTGATACATTAACATCTTGTCGAATTGATCCTAATCCTCTTTTTACTTTTTTTGTGCTTCTCAAAATTCTTCCTAATGATAATGCAATTTTTTTAATTTCTGTTGAATCTACTTCGAAAGGATCTGTTGCAATTTCAACTAACGGTACACCTAAACGTTCTAATCCAAATTTTCTGATACTTCCTTCTTCTCCTAAAATTTTTGCTGCATCCTCTTCTAAACAAATTGACTGAATTCCTATTTTTGTTTCTCCTGCATTATAAAATCCACCTTGTGAAATTAGCATTGTTCGTTGAAATCCAGTTGTATTTGAACCATCAATTACTGTTTTTCTCATTGGATAAATTTCACTAAAAATATTTGATTTTAATGCAGCAGCAATAATTAATGCAATTCTTCTTGCATCTTCATCTAATTCGTGAGGTGGTTCTTCATCTTGTTCAACTAAACAACTACTTTCTTCATTTGCATAATACATGATAGTTTTTGATTTTGTGCTTTCAAAAAGTGCAGCAGGGTCAAATTCACCTAATTCACTTTTAGAAGCTCGTAACTTTCTTTGAAATTTAATTGAATAGTCTTCTGATTCAATTGGAGTACAATTACAAAATAATTTTTTATTAGTTTCAAGCTGTTGATGAATTTCTAAGCCTACTTTTACGCCTACATCTTTAATTGAAAATTTTTCCATTTTATTACCTGATCACGTTGTAAATTCTGATGCAATCTGCTTAAGCATGTTTTCTTTAATTTCATCATATTTTTCAGTATTCCCTGTTACCCACATTGCTTTAACCACTGCAATTTCTGGAATCATATTTTCAAGTGGAATAATTCCTAAATTTAATAGATCCCTGCCACTTTCATAAACTGTCATTCTTACCCTTCCATCAATACATTGTGAAGTCATTCCCATGAAAATTCCTTTTTCATTTGCCATTTTTACAATCGGATACATGTTTTCTCCAATGTGACCTAGTCCCGTACCTTCAAAAATTATTGCTTTGTATCCTGAATCTATTATATTTTTTAACAAATCTGGATTATATCCTGGATGATATTTTACTAGAGCAACTTTCTCATTTATTTTTATTTTAGGTTCAAATTCATCAGTTGTAAAAAATTTTTTTTCAATATTTTTATGAATTTTATTATTTACAATTAAAAATGCTGGAACGTTTCCCACTGTCTGAAATGCTCCTCTTTTACTAGTATGATTTTTTCTTACACGAGTACCAATATGGCATGCAATTGTTTCATCATTCTCATCTTGATGCATTCCAATGTAAACTCCATTAGTTTTAGATTCAGTAAGGAATTTTACTGCTCCAATTAGATTTAATGCCGCATCAGATGATGCACGATCTGATGATCTTTGTGAACCAACTAATACAATTGGAATTGGAAATCCTGCTAATGAAAATGAAAGATATGATGATGTATAATGCATAGTGTCTGTTCCATGAGCAATAATTATTCCTGAATAATCTGATTTACTGTATTCTTTTACTGTTTCAGCAATTTTTAACCAATGTTCAGGCATAATGTTTTCAGAATATTCTGAAAATAGTACTTTTGTGTCAATGTTTGCAATTTTTCCAAGTTCTGGAACTGATGAATTTAATTCCTCAGCTGTTAATACTGGTGTAACAGCACCTGTTCTATAATCAATTTTACTTGCAATTGTACCTCCCGTTGATAATAATAAAATATTTGGTAAACCACTGTTTTTCTCAATTTTTTGATTTTTCTCAATATTTTTCTCAATTGATGGGTTTTTCTCAATTTTTTTAATTTTGTTAATTTCTAGACCTATGTTGTATCCGCTTTTTAATTTTAAAACAATATGTTTGTCATCACTATGTTCGTATCTTGGCATTACTATTCCAGAATATGTGATATCTCCTAAAATTTTTACAGAATCTCCAACTAAAATTTTATTTTTTTTGAGAAAGTCTAATGAATTTCCATTATATCCTGTATATTCTGACATTTATGAGAATTAGATTTACTATTTAATTAAAACTACCTGTAATAGGAAGCTACGAGTTTTTCACCTAACTTGAGGTCTTTTTGTTCCCTTACTTTCTTTACTGCTTCTTCAAAGTGTTTCATACTTACTTTGGCATCAATGCTAGCTTTTTCAATATCTTTTACATCTGGATGTGAATCTAAAAATTCATGTATTACTAATGATACTGCAGTATTTGCAATTGATGCTGTATCGGCACCACTAAGTCCATCTGTGATTTCTGATAGTTTTTCAAAGTCAATATGTTTTGGATCACTTGCTTCGGTAATTGTTGGTATTTTCTCAGCATTAATTTTCAAAATACTCTTTCTACTTTCTTTATCTGGAAGTGGAATTTGTATAATTTTATCAAATCTTCCTGGTCTTAATAATGCTGGATCAATCATATCTGCTCTATTTGTTGCAGCTAAAACTATAACTCCATGCATATTTTCCATACCATCTAATTCTGTAAGTAATTGACTGACAACTCTTTCAGTAACTGCAGTTTCTCCACCTGCACCTCTAATTGGTGCAATGGAATCAATTTCATCAAAGAATACTACACAAGGAGCTGATTGTCTTGCTCTTTTGAAAATTTCTCTAATGCCTCTTTCAGATTCACCTACCCATTTGGATAGTAATTCAGGTCCTCTTACTGAAATGAAATTTGCTTCACTTTGTGTTGCTACTGCTTTTGCAAGTAATGTTTTACCCGTTCCACTTGGACCATGAAGTAAGATGCCTCTTGGCATACTATGTCCTAGTTTATCATATAATCCTGGATATTTCATTGGCCATTCTACAGCTTCTTGTAATTCTCGTTTAACATCTTCCAAACCTCCTACTTCTTCCCATTTTATGTCTGGATTTTCAATGAATACTTCTCTCATTCCAGATGGAGTGACTTCAATCAATGCTTTTGTAAAATCATCATGATTGACAATTAATTTATCTAAAGTTTCAGGTGGAAGTTTTTCTTCTTCCAAATTAAGTTCTGGTAATAATCTTCTCAAACACTTCATTGCTGCTTCTTTACAGAGATACTCTAAATCTGCACCAACATATCCATGGCTAACTGAAGCAATTTTATCAATATCTACTGGTAATTCTTGATCATCTGCTGCTAAAGGCATGTTTCTACTGTGAATTGCAAGAATGTCTTTTCTTCCTTTTTTATCTGGTACTTTAATCTCAATTTCTCTGTCAAATCTTCCTGGTCTTCTAAGTGCTGGATCAATTGCATTTGGTCTATTTGTTGCTGCAATGACAATTACTTTTCCTCTTCCTTCTAATCCATCCATTAATGATAACATTTGTGACACAACTCTACGTTCTACTTCTCCTGTAACTTCTTCTCTTTTTGGTGCAATAGAATCAATTTCATCTACAAAAATTATTGATGGTGCTTTTTCTCTTGCTTCTTTGAAAATTTCTCTTAATCTAGCTTCACTTTCTCCATAAAATTTACTCATTATTTCTGGACCTGATATGCTAATGAAATGTGCTTGACTTTCGTTTGCTACTGCTTTTGCAAGTAATGTTTTACCAGTTCCTGGTGGACCATAAAGTAAAACACCTTTTGGAGCTTCTATACCAAGTTTTTCAAAAATTTCAGGATGTCTTAACGGAAGTTCAATCATTTCTCTTACTTTTTTAATTTCATTATGTATACCGCCAATGTCTTCATAGGTAACTTGAGGAACACCACGTAATGTTTCTCCTTTTTCTGCAATATGGAAAACTGTTTTTTGTGTAATCAAAACTGCATCTGCTGCTGGTGTAACACCAATTACTTGAAATGTTAAACGTCCGCCAAAGTATGGAACCATCACATTATCGCCTTTGATTAATGGAACACTTTCTAAAGCATCAGCAAGATATCTTTCATCTATTGGAGGAATTGCTTCTAATGGTGCAACTACTACTTTTTCAGCAGCAACTGCTTTAATTTTTCTAACAGAGATTGTATCTCCAATAGCTATTCCTGAATTATTTCTACCAAGTCCATCAATTCTGATTATACCTTTACCTTCATCAGATGGGTATAACGGAAGACATTTTGCTACGGTTCTTCTTTTACCTTTAATTTCAATTACATCACCAGTTGAGGCATTTAGGGTATCCATTGAATCATAATCAATTCTTGCTACTCCTCTTCCAACATCTCTTGTATATGCCTCAAGAACTTTGAGAGAAAGTGCATTTTGACTCATATACAAAGAATTTCTAATCTAATTTTTATACCTTTGTGGTAATTCTTTCATGTTTCAATCCATACCAAAGCTTAAAATTCTCTTTTCGGATGGAAACGATCAACTTGGGTAAAAGACCATTAGTACGTAGACGAGGCCGTGGAGGCAATCAATTTAGATCGACTTCTACTGGTAAAGTAGGAAAAACTGCAACTTACCCACGTTTTCCACTAGCAGAAAATCATACTGGTGAAATTATCGATTTAATTCATGAGCGTGGAAGAGAAGCACCTCTATCTAAAGTTAGATTTGAAGATGGTTCTGTTTCCTTTATTCCTGCAGTAATTGGAACTAAAGTAGGAGAATCATTAGAATTTGGCTTAAAATCAAAAATTGAAAAAGGAAATGTAATCAGTGTTCAAAATATTCCTGATGGTACTATTGTCTGTAATATTGAAAGACATTTTGGAGACGGTGGTGCTATAGTAAAGTCTGCAGGAACAGATGCAACAATTTTCTCACACGGCGATGATGGTGTTACAATTAAACTTCCTTCTGGTAAATTTGCAACTCTTAATCCAAAAAATAGAGCAATGATAGGTACTCTTGCTGGTGGCGGTGCAACTGAACGTCATTTCATGAGTGCTGGTAACAAGTGGCGTAGTTTCAAAGCTAAAGGAAAGAAATATCCAATTGTCAGAGGTGTTGCACAAGCAGCATATGTTCACCCACACGGTGGTGGTCGTCACCAACACGTTGGACAAAGTTCTACTGTATCTAGAGATGCACCTCCTGGAGCAAAAGTAGGAAGTATTGCCGCTAGAAAAACTGGTAGAGCTAGAATTAAAGAAAGAAAGTAGTTTTTCTTTAAACCTAAAATTGATTAACGAGTTTCTTAAATTTTCTATCAATGTCTAATCAATGTGTAAGACTTTTTGTAACTGGTAGAGTCCAAGGAGTTTTTTTTCGTCAAAGTCTAAAAGCTAAATCTATACAAAATAATATTTTTGGATGGGTAAAAAATCTTCAAGATGGTCGTGTTGAATGTCTTTTAGAAGGTACTGAAGAAAATATTTCTATTCTTGTGGAATGGGCTCATCACGGTCCTGCAAATGCAATTGTTGAAAATGTTGAAATTCATAATGAGAAATTTAATAATGAATTTGTAAAGTTTGATGTTTTGTATTAATGAATATTTTCATATGCTGTTTTGAATAATTCAGTAAATTCTGAAATTTGTTGATCTTTTTTAATTTGAATAATTTGAATTGGATCTTTTCTACTTTTTTGAATTTTAATTTTAACGCCATCTTTTTCTGGTTCTACATCAAGAAACCATCTAAATGTCATTGATTTACAAAAAACAACTCTGTGCATTCTAATATCCTCTAATACATTTTCACCTAAATTGAAGCAAAATTCTCTAATTGAATCAAAAAGAGGTAAAACTGTTACTGGAATTTGTTTTTTAAAATCTTCATAATTTCTTTTATTGCCAAATGAAATTAATCCATCCATAACCCTGCAAATTTGATTTTAATTATAAAGGTAGTAGATCCGCTGGTTCCAGTCTAGACGAATAGCCCCATTTCAAGGCGTACAAGATCCGCCACGTAGACGAGGAAGCGTGGATGCTCCACCTTAGGATTGCTCCCTCCCGGACCTCATCCCTTTCGATAGTTCGGTCTTAGAAGTTATTCCTTCGAATATTTCTAGTCCTGCAACCACCCGCCTCGGCGTGATTTCATTTCCGCACACCAAGCGG
>Ga0233435_1000629_pt1 | contig 39927 bp, 37 predicted proteins | sample SI_122_August201_3_FD_182735 | JGI IMG/M metagenome (GOLD analysis project Ga0233435, IMG submission 182735) | Seawater microbial communities from Saanich Inlet, British Columbia, Canada - SI_122_August2016_135_MG | ecosystem: Environmental > Aquatic > Marine > Inlet | place: Canada: British...
CCAATAGAGATCAATAAAGATCGAGTTAACGTCATTCCCCCCTCCTCCCTTCAATCTGTCGGTATCGAGCCCAAACGGCCAAACCGATAGATACTTATTCTTACCGTGCTAAAACAGAACACCATCATCACCGATAGAGCGTCGGCCTCACTCTTTGATTGCTCGCGCAACCGTGTAGGCTTTCCCCTGCTTCAACTTCTTATAGTTACCAAACACCTCTTTAAAGTTGCGTTTGATAAAGTCGCGCAACCCATTGATGGTGACTACCACCATCTGTCCCCCCGGTTTCATCTGGGCATAGCTATCGCAAAGCAGGATGGTGAGTAGTTCACGACCTACTTTGGCGGGTATATTGGAAACAACCGTATCACAAAAATAGTCCTGTGGCACCTTACTTAACCCATTGGAAAGATACGCCTTACAGTGGGGTAACCCATTCGCTATAGCATTACGGTTGGCATACTCAACGGCCAGATAATCCTTATCGACCATATGCACCTCCCCCTTATGGGCCACTCTCCCCATCGCCAGCCCCAAGGGGCCATAGCCACAACCGATATCGAGAATCGTATCGGACTCTCCTACTTCGAGATAGTTAAGCAAGAGCCGCGTCCCCTCGTCAATCCCACGCGGGCTAAACAGCCCCCAAGTGGTTTGAAAGTTCAAGTCGTGCCCCATCAAGCGCTCTTGAAAGCGGATATCCTGCTTCAGTTTGCTGACACTTTGGCAACCGCGGTCCTGTTTATGCTGAGGTTCTGTTTTCATCCCGCTATTCTCTCAAATTGCACGCACTACAGGTATAATAGTGCGCTGCTTTTTCACCACCTAATCAGATATTAAGGAAACCGATTTCATGGAACTCAGTTCACTGACCGCTGTCTCTCCAGTCGATGGCCGCTATGGTCGCGCCACTGCCGATCTTCGTCTCATCTTCAGCGAGTTTGGGCTGATTCGTCACCGTGTACTGGTCGAGGTGCGTTGGCTGCAGATGTTGGCAGAGAATGCTGATATCCGCGAGGTGCCCAACTTCTCCGAACACGCCAACAACGTGCTCAACCATCTGCTAGAGAAGTTTGATGAGGAGGATGCACAGCGCATCAAGGCGATTGAGCGTACCACCAACCATGACGTGAAGGCGGTGGAGTACTTCATCAAAGAGAAGATTGCCGGTAATGATGAGCTGGAGGCGGTAACAGAGTTTATTCACTTTGCCTGCACCTCTGAAGATATCAACAACCTCTCCCACGCACTGATGCTGAACGAGTCTCGTACTCAGGCGATCCTCCCCAAGATGGATGAGATTATCGATTCACTGACGCTGCTCTCCCATCAGTTGGCCGACACACCCATGCTATGCCGTACTCACGGCCAGCCAGCCAGCCCCTCTACCATGGGTAAGGAGATCGCCAACGTGGTCTACCGTCTGCGTCGTCAACGGGAGCAGATCGTGCAGATCGAGTTCCTTGGTAAGATCAATGGTGCCGTGGGCAACTACAACGCCCATCTCTCAGCCTACCCTGAGCTGGACTGGGAGGAGATTGCGCAAAACTTTATCGAGTCACTGGGAATCAGCTGGAACCCCTACACCATCCAGATCGAACCACATGACTATATCGCAGAATTCTTCCATGTAATCAGCCGCTTTAACAGCATCTTGCTGGATTATGATCGTGATGTCTGGTGGTATATCTCAATGGGCTACTTCAAGCAGAAGACCGTTGAGGGTGAAGTGGGCTCCTCCACCATGCCGCATAAAGTGAACCCAATCGACTTTGAGAACTCTGAGGGCAACCTCGGTATCGCCAACGCCATGATGGGGCATCTGGCAGAGAAGCTGGTGATCTCCCGTGGACAGCGCGACCTCACCGACTCTACTGTATTGCGTAATCTCGGTGTAGGCATCGCCCACAGCCTGATCGCCTATAACTCTACCCTGCGCGGCATCAGCAAGCTGGAGATCAACCCCGTTCGACTGGAAGAGGATCTGAACAACACTTGGGAGGTGTTGGCCGAACCCATTCAGACGGTGATGCGCCGCTATGGTGTGGATAGCCCCTACGAGAAGTTAAAGGCACTGACCCGTGGACAAGGGATCACCAAAGCCGCCCTGCTAGAGTTTGTGGATGGGCTGGATATTCCTGAAGAGGCCAAGGCGAGCCTACGTGAACTGACCCCCAGCAACTATATCGGTAATGCTGTGGCACAGGCCAAGAGAATCTAAAAGAGAATCTAAAAGATAATTTTAAAGAGAACTTAACCATGAACAACTCCCGTATTGTTGTTGCACTCGACTTCCCCTCTGCCGATAAGGCGCTGGCGCTGGCAGAACAGCTCGACCCCAAGGCATGTCGTGTTAAGGTGGGTAAAGAGCTGTTCACCCGCTCAGGACCAGAGACCGTACGCAAACTGGTGGATCAGGGCTTTGATGTTTTTCTCGACCTCAAGTACCACGACATCCCCAACACCGTAGCCCATGCTTGTGCCGCTGCGGCTGACTTGGGGGTATGGATGGTCAACGTCCACGCCTCCGGTGGACGTAAGATGATGGAGGCCGCGCGTGCCGCACTAACGGGGGATGATGCTCCACTACTGATTGCGGTTACCGTATTGACCAGCATGGATCAGAGTGACTTGGTAGAGCTGGGGGTCGATGTCTCACCTGCCGAGCAGGTACTGCGGCTCGCCAAGCTGGCAGAGTCTTCGGGCATGGACGGTGTAGTCTGCTCCCCCAAAGAGATCACTCTACTCAGGAAAGAGATCTCCAACGAGTTCAAGCTGGTGACTCCGGGAATTCGCCCTGCAGGCAGCGCCACAGGTGATCAGAAACGGATCATGACACCCTCACAGGCGGTTGATCTAGGGAGTGACTGGCTGGTAATTGGGCGGCCGATTACAGCTGCAGAAGATCCGCTGGCCGCACTGAGTGCGATAAACCAAGAGCTGGAGAAAGCGTAACAGCGACTTTCAGTTACTCCCCAGAGACCCCAACAATCGGTTTAATGGTATTCCAGCGGTTACACCCCGGACACTGCCAATGCAGGTGGTGTGCCTGAAAGCCACACTGTCCACACTGATACTCCGGCTTCTCCTCCTGCAGCTGCTTGGTCAGCATCTGCAACCCCATCAACCCGTCACGCGCCCCCTTCTCCTCAGCATGGGTCAGATTCAGCTGAATCAGCTGTTCCAATCCACGTACGGAGGGGCGTTGCTTCAGCTGGGTCACCAGATACTGCTCCGCCTTTCGCCCCCCATGCATCAACTGCAGTTGCTCTACCGTTGCCAACAGTACGGTCGTACTTGGGTGCGTCTGTAACAGTACGGAGAGATATTCGAGCACCTCTTCTGGTTCTCCTACCGCACGGTAATGGGTCAACAGTGGTTGAATGATATTGGGGATATAACTGGCATTCTGCTGCTCAATCGACTTATAACTGGCAATCGCTTGTGTCACCTGTCCCGTAGTGGCCTGAATCTCGGCACGGATAATCATCGCCCGCACCGCGTTAGGGTCCTCTTTCAGTGCCTGATCGACCAGATGAGCAGCCTCTTTCAGGTCTGTCGAGACCCGTGCGATCTCTGCCTTTTCACAGAGAAACTGAGCAATGATCGGGGCATTTTTTCGCCCTGTCTGCTGCTGACTACGCAGCATCTCAATCGCACGATCCCACTCTTTCTCTTGCTGGTAGATCACCACCAGATAGTCATACGCCTCCTGTGCGTACTGTCCCATCTTCACCAGATCGAGAAATGGCTGCTCTGCGCGATCCAACAGACCCGCCTTCATATAGTCGCGCCCCAACTCCAGCAGCGCTAATGCCCGCTGTTCACTACTCAAGGTTTCGCTATCCACCAGATTGCTGTGTAACTGAATGGCTTGTGAGGTATCGCCTTGGCGACGGAACAGGGTACCCAACGCAAGATGGGTCTCTACCAGTTCAGGGGCCTCTTCCAATAGGCGAGAGAAGAGGTCAATGGCCCGCTCCTGCTCTTGGTTGACCAGATAGTTGAGACCACGAAAATAGTCGGAAGAGAGGGTGTTGTGACGACTTTCGCCCTCTGCTCTTTTTGCCATCCACCAACCGGATGCGGCGGCAACAGGTAACAGGAGAAAGCCCAGATAGGGCAACCACCCACTCATTCTGTCGCTGCTTTTTCGGCTCTACGCAGGCGCATCTTCAAGGAGAGCACCATCGGCAGTGCGGAGAGAATCCCCAACACCACACCTAAGGCAAGAACCGCTACCAGTAACAGTGAGAGAGGAAACTCTCCCTGCCCGAGGTAGTAGTCAAAGGAGACTGGCACCGCATTGAGTACCGAAAACAGGGTACCCAGTGCAGCAACAATCAAAAATAGAATCAGCGTAAAAAAACGCATAGTGTGTTCTGTTTACGCCTGTTATAGAGGGTTTACTGCTGCTTCAACCATGCATCATTGACCCGCTCACGTAGCTCCTTACCGGGCTTGAAATGAGGGACATACTTCTCTTGCAAGGCTACAGATTCACCTGTTTTCGGGTTACGTCCCATACGTGCAGGACGATGGTGGAGTGAGAAACTCCCAAAACCACGAATTTCGATACGCTGACCAGAACCCAGCGCATCTGTCATCGACTCAATAATGGTCTTTACTGCCATCTCAACATCAGTATAGGCCAGATGAGGCAATTTTTTGTACAACGATTCAATCAATTCTGACTTCGTCATGACTATTCCCAATTTAGAATCAAATAGAAGGTTGCTCAATATAGCAAACAACCCAAATTAATCAATCACTTTCAATCATTCAGACCCCACTTCTACGTTTCCGGAGCAAGAGAGAGAAAATACTTTCTCAAACAAACTCTGGAAGCGCAGAAGCGGGAGCTGGAAGACTACTTAAGAACCCATCTGCTTTTTGATGAGATCTCCAATGGTGGTAGAACCAGTCTCTTCAACTGCGTTCGCCTCATTGTAGTCCTTAATCGCCTTCTCTTCGTCCAGAGACTCTTTCTGCTTGATAGAGAGGTTAACAGAGTGAGACTTGCGATCCACACCCAACACGGCCACTTCCAGCTCATCGCCTTCGTTGATCTGGGTACGGGCATCCTCAACACGCTCACGAGAGATCTCTGCAGCACGCAGGTAACCCGTTACCTCTTCACTCAAGCTCAGGGTTGCACCTCGTGCATCTACCTCAGTTACGGTACCAGTAACAACGGTGCCGCGTGGGTTCTCTGCTACGAAGGTAGAGAATGGGTCCTGCTCCAGCTGCTTGATACCGAGAGAGATACGCTCACGCTCTGCATCAATCGCCAGTACCACTGTCTCAACCTCATCACCCTTCGCGTAATTGCGAATAAGCTCTTCACCATTCTCCTGCCAGGAGATGTCAGAGAGGTGAACCAGACCATCAATATCACCGTCCAGACCGATAAAGATACCAAACTCAGTGATGGACTTGATGTTACCCACAATGCGGTCACCCTTCTTGTGTGTGCTGCTGAACAGCTCCCAAGGGTTGGCCTTACACTGCTTCATGCCGAGAGAGATGCGGCGACGCTCTTCGTCGATATCCAGCACCATCACCTCAACCTCATCACCCATAGAGACAACCTTGGATGGGTGAATATTCTTGTTAGTCCAATCCATCTCGGAGGTGTGAACCAGACCCTCTACGCCATCTTCGATCTCAACGAATGAACCGTAATCGGCGATGTTGGTGATCTTACCGAATACACGGGTACCGGCTGGGTAGCGACGTGCAATATTCATCCATGGATCGTCACCCATCTGCTTCAGGCCGAGAGATACGCGGTTACGCTCACGGTCATAACGCAGTACCTGAACTTCGATCTCTTCACCGACATTTACCACTTCGGATGGGTGGCGTACACGCTTCCACGCCATATCCGTGATATGCAACAGGCCGTCAATACCGCCCAGATCGATAAACGCACCGTAATCGGTGAGGTTCTTGACGATACCCTTAATGGTAGCGCCCTCTTCCAAGGTCTTCAGCAGCTCTTCGCGCTCTGCACTGTACTCTGCCTCAACCACCGCACGGCGGGAGACCACAACATTGTTGCGCTTCTGATCCAGCTTGATCACCTTAAACTCAAGGTCCTTACCTTCAAGGTAAGTGGTATCACGCACAGGGCGGACATCAACCAGTGATCCAGGCAGGAAGGCACGGATATCGTCGAGGTCGACGGTAAAGCCACCACGAACCTTGCCACTGATCATACCGACTACGGTATCGTTGGCATCCAAAGCCACCTGCAGACGTGTCCACGCCTCTTGGCGCTTGGCCTTCTCGCGAGAGAGGATAGTCTCACCATAGCCATCAGCTACCGCTTCCAGAGCTACTTCTACGATGTCGCCAATCTTCACTTCCAGCTCGCCTTCGCGACTACGGAACTGCTCGGTTGGGATCGCTGCCTCAGTCTTCAGCCCCGCATCAACCAATACCACCTCATCGGTGACATCAATTACGGTACCACTGACCAAATCGCCATTCTGCATGACGGTTGAACGGAAGCTCTCTTCCAGTAGATCGGCAAAACTCTCACTCATCTCACTCATAATAATCTTTCCTAAAATCACATCCAACGGCGGGTTTGCTAATTACCATTGATGGTTATGGGGCTTCTGATCAGCCCAAAAAAAACAGAGAGAATCGAACCATCAATCCTCTCCACCAAAAAAATTCTACACACTGCAGCTATACCGACAGGCCACGCTCTGTAGCCAGCGCCAGCACTGCTGAAACCACCTCATCAATACTCATTGAGGTGCTGTCGAGCATCACTGCATTTTCAGCAGGACGCAATGGAGATACTGAGCGTTCGGAATCCATACGATCACGCGCCTCTATTTCCTGCTGAAGGGCGCGAATATTAGCATCGTCCCCTTTCGCGATCAACTGCTTATACCGTCGTTTTGCCCGTTCTTCAGCACTTGCCGTCAGAAAAATTTTTAATCCTGCATCAGGAAAAACCGTTGTTCCCATATCGCGGCCATCTGCAACCAGCCCCGAAGGCTGTTCAAAGTCACGCTGACGCTGCAACAGTGCACTGCGCACGGCAGGCACTGCAGCAACCTGTGAAGCAGCCTTACCTGCTGTTTCTGTACGAATATCTTGGGTCACCTCCGCACCATTAAGCAGTACACGCACCCCTAAATTAGGATCATCCGCTCCAAAACTGACACCCAGTTGCGCTGCCTCGGCAGCGAGTGCCGGCTCATCATCAAAGGCGATCCCTTTTCTGCTGGCGGAGAGCCCCAGCACCCGATAGAGGGCTCCGCTATCCAAGTAGTCCCACCCCAACTGATGCGCAACAGCCAGAGAGACGGTCCCTTTACCGGCACCACCCGGTCCATCAATAGTAATCACCGCTCCGCTCATGATGAGTATGCCTCAATATTCAGACCAACACGGGCCGCTAAATCACTAAATCCGGGGAAGGAGGTGTTCACATTGTCACACCCCTCAATCTCAATCGGTGCCGTGGCACACAGTGCCGCCATCGCGAAGGACATGGAGATACGGTGATCGTGGTGAGAGTAGACGGTTCCACCCCCCATCGTACCGCCCTGAATCACGATGCCATCTGCTGTCGGTTTGGCATCAATCCCCAAGGTAGTCAGCCCATCTGCCATCACCTGAATACGGTCACTCTCCTTCACCCGTAACTCTTCTGCCCCTCTCAATGTGGTCTCCCCCTCTGCACACGCGGCGGCAACAAACAGTGCCGGAAATTCATCAATCGCCAGCGGTACCTGATCAACAGGAATCTCAATACCGTGCAGCGCTGCAGACTGCACACGCAGGTCGGCAACCGGCTCTCCACCAGAGACCCGCTCATTCAACACCTCGATATTGGCCCCCATTGCGCGTAGGATATTGATCACCCCGATACGGGTGGGGTTGATGCCAACATGCTCCAGCGTCAAATCGGAACCTGATGCAATCGAGGCACCGACCAGAAAGAAGGCCGTGGATGAGATATCGGCAGGGACATCCACCTCAGCAGCCTGCAACTTGCCTCCCCCCTGCAGACAAATTTTGTCTCCACTGCGCGTCACAGCTACTCCAAATCCATTCAACATACGTTCGGTATGGTCTCGCGTAGGGGCAGGCTCGGTCACACAAGTCTCGCCCTCCGCATAAAGCCCTGCCAACAGCAGGCAAGATTTTACCTGCGCACTGGCCATCGGCATCTCATAGTGAAACCCTTTCAGGGGTGCGCCTCCGCGAATCTTCAGTGGTGCAGTGCCATCTGCCTCCGTCTCGATGATGGCACCCATCTCTGCCAAGGGGTCAGTAACACGACGCATCGGACGACCGGAGAGCGACTCATCTCCCTCCAGCGTTACATCAAAGGCCTGCCCGGAGAGCAACCCAGAGAGCAGGCGCATAGAGGTACCGGAGTTCCCCAAATCCAGCGCCTGATCAGACGGCTGCAGTCCATCCATCCCCACGCCATGAACGGTCACCCGACCCTCATCACTGGGGCCTTCAATCTGGACCCCCATCTGCCGGAAAGCATTGAGCGTAGCGAGACTATCCTCACCCTGCAAAAACCCACTGACCTCTGTAGTACCCTCAGCCAGAGAGCCCAACATGATAGAGCGGTGGGAGATTGATTTATCTCCCGGTACACGAATTGTGCCGTTCAACTGGCCACCCGGTTGAACTTTGAATTTTAGATTAGACATCAGAAAACCTTACCATCAAAAAAGCTATTGTAACCACAGAGAACACCGAGTGCAGCAATTCTCAATAGCTCTTTAAGTCCCTAATTATGCATCCCACCCCCATCCCCGCCTTCCCCCTTAATGGGGAAGGAGCTAAAAGCAGTGCCATAATGAGAGCCGCAGCTGTGCTGGATCTGCTACTTCAGCAGCTCACAGCTCACTACTCATAATGTTCATCCCGCGCCTGCTTGGCCCGACTAAACAGCTCCAGCAACGCATCGCCATCCTTATCCTGAATCATCGACTCAACCTCATCCAGCTCTTTACGAAATTGATCCAACGTCTCTAACAAGGGTTTGCGATTAGCCATAGCGATATCACGCCACATGGTCGGATCACTGGAGGCGATGCGACTAAAGTCACGGAAGCCCCCCGCCGCAAAACGGAAAATTTCCCGATGCGCATCCTGCCTAGCCAACGCATCCACTAGGCCATAAGCCAACAAGTGCGGCAGGTGGCTGGTGGCTGCCAACACCTCATCATGGTGTTGCACCCCCATCTCCACCACCTCAGCCCCCGCCAGCTCCCACATCGCAGTGACTTTCTGCAGTGCATCCTCATCTCGGTTATCCAGCGGGGTCAGAATCACCCGTCGACCTTGGTAGAGCTCTGCAAAGGAGGCCGCAGCCCCACTCTTCTCGGTACCAGCAATGGGGTGCCCCGGAATCAGTCGTGGGGGCACGGTGGTAAAGACCTGCTGTGCATCCCGCACCACACTCCACTTCACACTACCCACATCGGTAACCACAGCATTCTCGGAGAGCTTCCCCTTCATCTCAGCAAAGAGCCCTTTAACCGCACCCAACGGCACCGCAACCACCACCATATCCGCACCATCTACCGCGTCGGCCACACTGGTAGCGATCTCATCAATCACCCCCAGCTCCAGCGCCTCTTGCAGATTCTTTTCACCTCGTCCATAGCCAACCACATGCTGTACCGCCTGCTTCTCTTTTAGCGCACGTACCAGTGAACTACCAATCAACCCCACCCCTAATAGTGCCAAACGTTGGATCATGCTTGCTCTCTCAAAATTTGGGTCAACACCTGAATAGAGCGCTGGTTCTCTTCGGGCAGCCCGATAGAGATACGTAGATGGTTGGGCAACCCGTAGTTGGCAACGGGGCGAGTGATTACCCCCTGTTGCTCCAGTGCAGCAAAAATCGGCATCGCAGGCTGACCGAGATCAACCGAGACAAAATTACCGACCGATGGAATCCACTCCAGTTTCAGGTGCTCAAAGGCGTGTGTCATCTTCATCATCTCGGCGCTATTTAGCGCCACACCTCTCTCAACATGCGCTGGGTCATCCAGTGCAGCGATGGCTGCCACCTGCGCCAATGCATTCACATTAAAAGGCTGGCGCACTCGATTCAACAGATCCGCTACCCCTTCACTGGAGAGACCGTAGCCAATTCGATACCCTGCAAGCCCATACGCCTTGGAGAAGGTACGGGTCACAATCAGATTGGGGAACTCTTCCAACCATTGTGAACTGTCAGGATAGTCCGTGTCCGCAACAAACTCAATATAGGCCTCATCCACCACTACAACCACCTCGGCAGGAATCTGCTGCAAAAAACGGTAGAGTGCATCATGCCCAACCCAGGTACCGGTGGGGTTATTGGGGTTGGCCACCCACACCACACGCGTATCCTCTCTAACTGCCGCTGCCATCGCCTCTAGATCATGCCCCCACTGTTTCGCAGGAACAGTGATGAGTTCTGCCCCCACCGCCTGTGAAGAGAGTGGATAGACCGCAAAGGCGTGTTGAGAGAAGACCGTAGAACACCTCTCTCCAGAAACCCCCTCTCCCAAAAAGACCCGCGCGATCAGGTCCAACACATCATTGGAGCCATTTCCCACGGTGATCTGTTCAGCCTTACAACCGTGGTGCTGAGCCAACTGCGCTCGCAGCTCGACGGTACCCCCATCTGGGTAACGCGCCTGCTCGCTCAGTTGCGCAGTGACAGCTGCATTGACCTTGGGTGAAGGACCTAATGGGTTCTCATTTGAGGCCAGCTTGATGATGTTGGACTCATCCATTCCAATCTCACGTGCCAGCGTGGAGATCGGTTTCCCCGGCTGATAGGGGTGAAGCCCTTGTACACCACTTGCGGCATAAGTGTATAGATCACAATTAGGCATGTTAAAGAATTGCTTTAGGGTAAGAGCCAAGAACACGGAACATGGTGGCACCAGACTCAAGGGTCTTCAGAGCATGCTTCACATTATCATCTTCCGCATGACCATCAATATCGACAAAGAAGAGGTAATCCCAGTTACCACGACGCGAAGGACGAGACTCAATGCGGCTCATCGAGACCCCATTATCGGAAAATGGGGAGAGCAACTCATAGAGCGCACCAGGGCGGTTGTGGGTAGAGACCAACAATGAAGTTTTATCATGTCCACTGGGGGCTGGTGACTGTTTACCGACCACCAAGAAACGGGTGGTGTTATCTGGTTCATCCTCAATATTGCGTGCCAGCACATTGAGTTTGTAGATCTCTGAGGCGACCTCACCAGCAATGGCCGCTGCACCCGGCTCTTTCAAGGCGATACGTGCCGCCTCGGCATTACTGGAGACGGTAATCTGATCCACCCCCTCTAGGTGCTCATCCAGCCAGTCTCGGCACTGCGCCAGTGACTGTTGATGAGAGTAGATACGTTTCACCTGACTCAAGTCTGTACCTTGACTCATCAAGTAGTGGTGAATACGCAGCTCCACCTCCCCATTGATACGCAACGGTGAGTTGATAAACATATCCAGCGTGTGGCTGATCACCCCTTCGGTAGAGTTCTCCACAGGAACCACACCATAGTGAGCATGGTCCGACTCAACATCATGGAATACGGCAGGAATGGAGGCCATTGGCAAGGTGTTTACCGAGTGCCCAAACTGCTTCAGTGCAGCCGCTTGGGTAAAGGTTCCTGCAGGCCCGAGGAAGGCGATGCGCATCGGCTGCTCCAGAGCCAGACAGGCGGACATCACCTCTCGGAACAGCCGCGCCATCTCCTCATCGCCCAGAGGCCCCTGATTTCGCTCCATCACTCGGGCCAGCACCTGAGCCTCACGCTCGGGGCGATAGAAGGCCACCGAAGCCCCCGCCTCTGCTGTGGCCAGCTTGGTCTCAGCAACCTCTTGTGCCAGTAGTGCACGTTGACTGATCAACTGCTGAATCTGCTGATCCAGCTGGTCAATCTCGTCGCGAATTTCACCTAATCGTTTCTCTCCAGACATGAGCGCAGTCTACCTCAAAGCTCAACAGCACTCTATAACAAACATCCCCCACACACAGAAAGGGCCTCTCTGAAAAGTACAGAGAGGCCCTTTTATCATCAACAACAGTGGAACGGTTAAACAACCCGTACCGAAAGCACCCCTTCAATCGCTTGGATTTTCTCAACTACATCATCCCCAACTTCACTCTCCACATCCAGCAGGTTGTAGGCGATCTCATCGCGCGATTTGTTCATCATATCGACGATATTGATTCCCGCATCGGCCAACAGTGAGGTGATCTGCCCCACCATATTGGGGACATTGGAGTTGGCCACGGTAATTCGAGCGGCACCAGCACGTGGCATCTTCATCTCTGGGAAGTTCACAGAGTTGGTCACGTTACCGTTCTCCAGATAATCTTTGACCTGATCGGCGACCATAATGGCACAGTTATCCTCTGCCTCGGCAGTGGATGCTCCTAGATGCGGCAAGCAGACCACACGGGGGTGATTCTTGTTTTCATTGGTCGGGAAGTCATTAATATAGGAGTAGACCTTGCCCGAGTCGAGCGCCTCCAACACAGCCGTATCATCAATAATTCCACCACGAGCAAAGTTCATGATCACCACGTTGTCTTTCATGATTTTCAGACGATCTGCATTGATCATATTACGGGTCGCATCAATCAATGGCACATGGAAGGTGATGAAGTCCGCTTCGGACAACAGCTCCTCTACACTGTGGGCGCGTACCGCCTCTGAGGAGAGGTTCCAAGCACTCTGAATAGTCATTGTTGGGTCATAACCAACCACCTTCATCCCCAGTGAGATCGCAGCATTGGCAATCTGCACACCAATCGCTCCCAGACCGATTACACCCAAGGTGCGTCCTGGCAGCTCAAAACCGACATACTTCTTTTTGCCTGCCTCAACATCTTTGGCGATCACACTGTCATCCCCTTCGAGGTTGCGGGCATAGTCCCACGCCTGAGCAATGTTACGACTGGCCATCAACATACTGGAGATCACCAACTCTTTTACCGCATTGGCATTGGCACCCGGGGCATTGAAGACTGCGACACCCTGCGCCGTCATCTTATCGAGTGGAATATTATTCACTCCGGCACCCGCACGACCCACCGCCTTCAAGGTCTCGGGGATATCCATATCGTGCATCTTGTAGGAGCGCAATAGAATAGCATCTGGATGCTGAATTTCAGAGGCGACCTCATAAGAGTCGCGTGGCAGACGATCCAGCCCGGAGACTGAGATATTATTTAAAGTAAGAATTTTGTTCATTGATGACCTCCGATCACACAAGAAATTGTAGAAATTGACTGCATCCTCTCTGGGCAAGAGGCGATGTTTCTCCCCTCTCTACAGTAAGAGAGGGGAGAGATGGCTTAGCCGTTTTGCTGCTCGAACTCTTTCATGAATTCAACCAACGTATCAACACCAGACTCTGGCATCGCATTGTAGATACTGGCGCGCATACCACCAACGGAACGGTGTCCCTTGAGGGTAACCAGACCACGCTCTGCTGCACCCGCGAGGAATGCACCATCTAACTCGGCATCGGCCAAGGTGAAGGGGACATTCATCCAGGAACGGCCATTCTTATCGACGGGGTTACCGTAGAAGTCCGAGCTATCAATCAACTCATAAATCTTGTTCGCTTTACGCTGGTTGATCTCTCCCATTGCAGCCAGGCCGCCCTGCTCTTTGATCCACTCAAATACTAGACCCGCCATATACCAGCTGTAGGTGGGAGGGGTGTTGTACATAGAGTCACTCTTCGCATGGGTCTCATAGTTGAACATCACTGGGGTGTTCTCCATCGCGTTACCGATCAGATCTTCACGCACGATGGCAATGGTCAACCCTGCTGGACCGATATTCTTCTGCGCACCCGCATAGATCACCCCATACTTGGAGACATCCATTGGACGCGAAAGGATGGTAGAGGACATATCCGCTACCAACGGCACATCACCCGTCTCTGGCACGTAGTCAAACTCTACGCCACCAATAGTCTCGTTTGGCGTGTAGTGGACGTAGGCGGCATCCGCATTCAGCTTCAGTGACTCCTGCGTAGGCACGGAACAGAAGCCCCCTTCAGAGGTGTCTGCAGCAACATTCACATCACAGTAACGCTTGGCCTCGGCAACCGCCTTCTTCGACCACATTCCGGTATTGAGGTAGTCGGCACCACTCTTTCCCTGCAGCAGGTTCATTGGCACCATCGCAAACTGGCTGGAAGCGCCGCCCTGCAGGAACAGCACTTTGTAGTTATCGGGGATCCCCATCACTTCACGCAGGTTGGCCTCTGCACTCTGTGCAATCGACATGTAATCCTTGCCACGGTGACTCATCTCCATGACTGACATCCCTGAGTCACCCCACTCCAACATCTCCTGCTGTGCACGTTCAATCACTGCCGTCGGCAACATTGCCGGTCCTGCACTAAAATTGTAGCTTCTTGCCATTGCTCTCTATCCTCTTTTATTACATTTCAACTTTTCAAAATAGAAACGCCAAGAACAGGTCTTGGCGTTTTTCTATGAGATATTTTATTCAGAATCGGAATCGTTCTCCTCATCCTCATCTTGCGACTCACTCTCTTCGACTCGCTCAATACCGACCAACTTCTCTCCCGAACCGAGTCGAATCAGGGTGACCCCCTGCGTATTGCGTGAAGAGATCGAGACCTCATCCACTCGGGTGCGGACCAAGGTGCCGCCATCGGAGATCATCATAATCTCCTCTCCCTCATCCACCTGCACGGTGCCCACTACAGCACCATTACGCTCCGAGGTTTGGATGGAGTAGACACCCTTGATCCCGCGCCCCTTACTGGCGAACTCCTCTACCAAGGTACGTTTCCCAAAACCATTTTCGGTAGCGCTAAGAATGAACTTCTTCTCTGGCACCAGCAGTGAGATGACATGCTCACCCGCAGCCAGCACCATCCCCTTAACCCCACGTGCTGTACGGCCCATGGCACGTACCGCCGCCTCATTAAAGCGCACCGCCTTACCACCACTGGCAAAGAGCATAATATCGCGCTCACCATTGGTCAGCTCTACGCCTACCAGCTCGTCTTCATCTCGCAGCTCAACCGCAATGATTCCCGCCGTTCTGGGGCGGGAGAAGTCGGTCAATGGGGTCTTCTTGACGATACCACTGGTAGTCGCCATAAACACATATTGATCTTCTGTGTATTCACGTACCGGCAGGAATGCGGTGATACGCTCTCCCTCTTCCAGCGGCAGCAGGTTATTAATGGGGCGACCACGCGCGGTTCGGCCCGCCTGCGGCAGTTGATACACCTTAAGCCAGTAGAGTCGCCCTCGGGTAGAGAAGCAGAGAATGGTGTCGTGGCTATTGGCCACAATCAACTTTTCAATAAAGTCCTCATCCTTGGTTGCCGCTGCGCTCTTACCGCGTCCACCTCGGCGTTGCGCACTATAGTCTGCGACGGGCTGTGCCTTAGCATAGCCTCCGTTGGAGAGGGTAACCACCATATCCTCTTCGGTAATCAGATCTTCCAGCGACAGGTCTGCCTCACTCTGGGTGATCTCGGTCTTGCGCTCATCGCCATACTTATCACGCATCTCCACCAGCTCTTCGCGGATCACCTCCATCAGGCGATCCGGATCACGCAGGATATTTAACAGCTCTGCAATCTTGTCCAGCAGCGCCTTGTACTCCTCTAGAATCTTATCCTTCTCCAACCCAGTGAGGCGGTGAAGTTTCAGATCGAGGATCGCCTGCGCCTGCACTGGAGAGAGCTGATAGAGGTCATTGACCAGACCATAGCCCGCCTCTAGATTTTCAGGACGTGTATCCGCAGCGTCCCCACGATCGAGCATGTCGATCACGATCCCGGGAGGCCACCCCTGTGCCATCAACTTGGTCTTGGCCTCAGCAGGGTTTGTAGAGGATTTAATCAGTGCAATGATCGGATCGATATTGGTCAGCGCAATCGCCAGCCCTTCCAACACATGGGCACGCTCACGCGCCTTACGCAGCTCAAACAGGGTACGGCGGGTCACCACCTCACGGCGGTGACGGATAAACACCTCCAACGCCTGCTTCAGGTTGATCAACTGAGGCTGTCCATCCACCAGCGCCACCATGTTGATGCCGAAAACATTCTGCATCGCGGTGTGCTTAAAGAGGTTATTGCGCACCACCTCAGCCACTTCACCGCGCTTGAGTTCGATCACCATGCGCATACCATCCTTATCGGACTCATCTCGCAACCCAGAGATACCGGTAATCTTCTTCTCACGCACCAGCTCACCAATGCGCTCTAACAGTCTCGCTTTGTTGACCTGGAATGGCAACTCATCCACTACCAGCGTCTGCTTCTTCCCCTCCTCCCCCTCTACATGGGTGAGGGAACGCAGATAGATGCGCCCTCGTCCAGTCCTGTAGGCCTCATGAATACCTTTGACCCCATTGATGATCGCTCCAGTGGGGAAGTCAGGCCCCGGCAGATGCTCCATCAAATCGCTGATCTCCAGCTCAGGGTTATCCACCAGAGCAATGGTGGCACTCACCACCTCAGTGAGGTTGTGGGGTGGGATCTTGGTCGCCATACCCACTGCAATACCCTCTGAACCATTGATCAGCAGGTTGGGGAGTCGGGTTGGCAGAATGGCGGGTTCATGCTCACTCTCATCGTAGTTGGGGGTAAAGTCGACCGTCTCTTTGTCAAGGTCCATCAACAGGTCATGAGCGATCTTAGACATGCGGATTTCGGTATATCGCATCGCTGCTGCGGAGTCGCCGTCCACCGAACCAAAGTTACCCTGCCCATCCACCAGCATATAGCGTAGTGAGAAGGGTTGTGCCATACGCACGATGGTGTCGTAGACAGCGGTATCACCATGCGGATGGTATTTACCAATCACATCACCGACGATACGGGCTGATTTTTTGTAGGCTTTGTTCCAGTCATTACCCAGTTCGTGCATCGCGTAGAGCACACGACGGTGAACTGGCTTCAACCCATCCCGAGCATCGGGAAGCGCACGCCCGACAATCACACTCATGGCATAGTCTAGGTACGATTTCCGCATCTCCTCCTCGATATTGATCGGGAGAACTTCCTTTGCAAATTCAGTCATTAATCTTCTACTGCTTCTCTCTGGAACCATCTAGTGATATGCGGTGTGAGCCTTGAAAGCCCGCCAAACAAAACCGCACCAAACAAGCCACCGATTCTATCAGAATTGGGGCGATAAATCCTCTAGAAAGCAGGACCATCCTTACTCGATTTAGTTGTACAGCGCTGTGTCTCTACCTCCTTACGCCCCTTATAGGAGAGCGCCTCAGAGAAGGCCTCTTCTCGGGCCAGCTGTGAATTAGAGGGGGTACGACGGCGACCAATCCGCATCATCACAAACCAGAGCAGTGCCAAGAGCGGCAGAAAGAACACAACAGGACTACGAAACGCTGGGGCAGAGGGTTCAGGCTCGTCATCCTCGTACTCCTCTTCATCGACATAGACCCACTCTTCATCTGGGCCCAGTTCGGCTTCGGCATCTTCTAGGTCACTCTCTAGCGCTTCATCTAGCGCTTCATCCTGCACAGACTCCATCGCTTGCTGTGGCTCTTCAATCAACTCTACAGGAGGCAGCTCCGAAGCCTGTTCAGGTTCAGGTTCAGGTTCAGGTTCAGGTTCAGCATTGAGCACCCGCTCTGCCCCTGATACCTCCTCACGAACCACTTCTACCGTAGAGCGTACATCAAGCTCAACACCATAACAGCGCCCTACAGAGAGATAAGCGACTGCAATAAGCAGCAGATAGGGGGATAGCTGCTTCATCATAAACCCGCTTCACCATTACCCTCAGTTACGATAGATCACTCTGTTGCATGGTTGGGATTTTTCCGTTTCAGCAATGATGTCAGCTGCTGATATAGCGGCGTGATCTGTTGTTCATCCCCAGAGGGGGCGCAATCTTGCAGTCCCGCAGCAATCTTAGTCATCTCAGGCTGCCCATAGGAGCTTCCCACCCCTTTAATGGCATGTGCCACCCCCCGCAACTCATCCCAGTTCTGATCTTCGTAAGCCTCTTCCAGCTCTTTCTCTGCCCCAGTCAGATACTCCCAAAACTCTTCCCACATCTCATCATCAATCAGGCTGCTTAGATCATCTTCATCATCAACGACCTCATCAACAACACCATCATCCACCTCAAGGTCTGTCATCTGTGCCGCCGCCCAATCATCTTCACTGTTACTACACGCAGGAAAATACTCTTCCAGTACCGCATAGAGCATGGAGCGTCGAATTGGCTTAGAGAGGAACCCTCTACAACCCGCCTCTTCGAAGGCCTCCCGGTGCTGCTGCATCACATTTGCAGTTAAGGCTACCACCGGTATCTTACACCCCTGATCACTTAGCGCCTGGGTGGCCTCAATACCATCCATCTCTGGCATCTGCATGTCCATCAAAATTAGCCCATAGTTTTTCTGCAGCCCCATCTCTAGCGCCTCTCGGCCATTTTCCGCCACATCAACCTGCAGCCCACACTTCTCAATCAGCAACACAGCCAAGCGCTGCAGCTGAACGGTGTCCTCAGCCAACAGCACACGCCCTTCCAGCTGAGGCACTTCGCTCGAGTCTGTCGCTCTGGCACGCTCAAGACGCGATGACTCTTCATTCACCTCGGTATCGGTCTCCTTCAGTGGCAACTCCACGGTAAAGGTAGAACCGACACCCTCTTGGCTCTCCACACGGATCAAGCCACCCATCATCTGCACCAGCTGCTGCGCAATAAACAGCCCCAAACCCGTTCCCCCAAAACGACGAGAGGTAGAACTATCCGCCTGCTCAAATGGGGTAAAGAGGCGAGAGAGCATCTCCTGCGACATCCCCACACCGTGATCCTCCACCTGTAGCTTGAAGTGTTTCAGTCCGGGAGCCGTCGCCGATGGCTCATGCACAACCCCAAGATGGAGATACACTTCACCGCGACCATCACTAAATTTAACCGCATTGCTCAGCAGATTAAAGAGGATTTGAGAGATGCGTATATCATCACCTATCCACAATGTTTTAAGGCTGGCCTCGGCCTCCTCATCAATTCTCAGCCTTACAGTCACCCCCAGCTCAGTACCGTAGACCTTAACCAGCTCACTCAGGTCGATCATCACCTTACGCAGATCAAAGGGCTGTTCATTCAGTTCAAACTTACCTGCACGGATCTTCGACATATCAAGAATATCATTCACCAGCTGCAGCAGAGTCTTACCTGCCAAGATACTGCTATCAAGCATCTCTCGATACTGCGCAAGCATCTGTGGCTCCTCTCTCAACACCTCGTTATAACCGATAATGGTTGTCAGCGGTGTACGCAACTCATGACTCATACTGGAGAGGAAGTCATCCTTGGTTTTATTCGCCTCCTCCAGCTTACGCTCAGTCTCTTGACGACGACGAATCTCTTCCTGCATCTCCTCTGCCAGACTCAGCAGTGCCTGATGCGTTGTATAACTGTGGTTACTCAAGTTCCATTTGGAGCACCCTTCAATGACACGCTGTGAGACCTCGTCCCGATTGAATGGTTTCCCCATAAAAGAGAAGTTATTCCCCAGCACCTCTCGAATCTCTGCCAAGGTGTAGTCGCTGTAGGCGGTGGTAATCACAATCTCAATCTCATTAGAGATCTGCCGAATCTGTCGCGCGGTCTCCAAGCCATCAATGCCTGGCGGCATGCGCATATCAATTAACGCGATAGCAAATGGAGCACCTGCCTGCTGCGCCTCCAACACCGCAGTTACTGCATCATCTCCCTGAGTCACTGTAGTCACATCAAATCCGGCGGATGCTCCCTCCTTCCCACTATCTCCCGGATCAATGCCCATCACATCCATGAGCTGCCCCAAGTCATCCTCTAAATCCGTATCGCCGGCATCTTCTCCCAATGTTGAGAGTAGAAAACCGAGGTTAGCTTGCTCATCATCCACCAGCAGCACACGTCGATTCTCCTCTTCCTCCTGAGGTGCTGCTAACTCTTTCTCCAGCTGCTCGGCTTTGTTCTCTTCGCCCAGACGCTGATCAACAATGTAATCTCGGATCAGTGCCATTTTTTGCAATAGCACCTTCAGCCCTTCATCCTTCTGCAACCAATAGACCCACCCCGCAACCACCGCTGAGACCTCATCCAGCACATTACTAAACAGGACAGGCAAAACTAGCGTTGTATGCGGGTTCTCTTTCAGCTTGCGGACCAGTTGGTCTCCGTTTTCACCCGTCATGATATAATCAATCAGTGCCAGATCAGGAGGGTCTTCCAGTGCTGCGCTCATGCCACTCTCTACATCATGCGCAAGTCGCACCACAAAACCAATCGACTCCAGCTGAGCACGATAACTTTCACGAATTGCCCTAGAGTCATCAACCAGCAGTAGCGTCACCGCAAACCCGCTACGCTTCATCGCCTCTTCCGCTTCAGCCTGAGTTCGAGGCTGAGGCAACGGCTCTCTAGCCAGCAACAGTCGCAGGTCTTGGTATGCTTGTAGATAGTTATTTGTGTGGTTGAGCTCGACAATCCGCTTTTCACGAGTCACCGCGTTTTGATGCAACAGATCGGTAGAACGCACCCGTTCTCTTAGGCGCTGGGTCTGTAGCTCAACTCTGTATTCCAGATTATTTTTAAGCTGTTTTAGCTCATCACTCTGATTCCAGCTCCAGCAACAGTTACGGACGGTCTGATAGAGCTCCTCCATCTGCAATGGCTTATGAAAAAAGAGCACCTGCCCCCCCACCTCAGCACAGATGTCATCGGTCGTATGGTCACTATACGCGGTAACAAATACCAGCTGAACCTCTTTGTCCATCTGTCGGATCTGGCGCGCCGTCTCCAGCCCGTCAATACCTGGAGGCATTCGCATATCAACCAGAGCAACGGCGTAGGGCGCCTCCTCTTCCCAAGACCTTCGAACTGCTGCAACGGCATCCACCCCCTGAGAGCAGCTGGTTAAGTGAAACGGTAATCTCTGAAGCCGCTCTACCCCCCCATCAACCTCTTTCTCTTCACCACCAACCAGCCCGGTAATCCCCTCTAACGCCTCCTCATACTGAGAGGCTTTATCCGCCTCCTTCTCACTAAACAGGCGCTGATAGAGGGCCAGAATCAGTGGATCATCATCCACTGCCAACACTCGGCGGTTTTCAACCCTTTCGCTATTGCGCTTCATGATGCGTTAGTTGACTGCCTCTTCTCAAAACGCGCTAACAACTCTTCAACCTGAATACTTCGAATCGGTTTCACCAAAAAACCGTCGACTCTGGCCTCTTTTGCATCAACCACAGAGTCCTCCGCCGAATTAGCACTGACCATGGCGATAAAAACTTCGCTATCAACAGAGCGAATCTCTTGCAACGCCTCCAAGCCATTCATTCGAGGCATATCAATATCGAGTAACACAATATCCGGACGCCGCTTTTTTAGCGACTCCTTCATAAACAGATTTACCGCTTCTTGGCCATCTTCTGCCAAAACAAACTCTGAAATACCTTGTTTTCTCAGTATCATACGCAGCAAATTACGCATCGGGGCCATATCATCTGCAACCATCACCCTCCAAGGCCTCTGCTTACCCACATCCATTTTATCTATCGCTCCATACAAACCCATGAATTGGGTACATATCTATCCCTGATAAGGTACCCCCACACTCTGTTAAGTCTCTCACTCCTCAGCATACAGATCAATACCAAGCTAACAATTGCTGCAAATCAAAACTCGCTCCATTCACCCTCTGCCGCCACTGTTGCTACAGGTGCAGCTACTTTCGCTCTGGGCGCAGCCTCTGTTTTGACTCTGCTCACCTTTACAGTCGACTTTTTCACCGCTCTGCGCTGCTCCTCTCCCACATTGAAGAAGCTGGTATTCTGGCGCATCTCCAGCGCATCACTCTCTAGAGACTGGCTAACCGAAGCCAACTCTTCTGTCATTGCAGAGTTCTGCTGATTGACTGTATCCAACTGGGATACCGCAGTATTCACCTGCTCGATCCCTTGACGCTGCTCTTGGCTGGCTGAGTTGATCTCACCCATAATATCCGAAAGCTTTTTGATGGTCCCCATAATCACCTCTAGAGAGTCCGCAGAGGCACGTACCAGCCCCTCACCATCTTGAACTCGCTGACCACTGGTCTCAATCAACTGGCGAATCTCTTTCGATGCGTCAGAAGAGCGCTGAGCCAAGGCTCGGACTTCATTCGCTACCACCGCAAATCCTCGACCATGGTCGCCTGCACGAGCCGCCTCAACAGCCGCATTCAACGCCAAAAGGTTGGTTTGAAAGGCGATACTGTCAATCAGACTGATGATCTCTGAAATCTGGCTACTGGCATCACTGATCTTAGCCATCGCATCAGCTGCCTGAGCAGCCACATCACTACCACTACTGGCTGCCTCCCGTGCATCCTGCACCAGCTGGTTAGCATGACCTGCATTGTCTGCGGTCATCTTCACTGTGCCCGCCATCTCTTCCATGCTGGCAGCCGTCTCTTCTAGTGAAGAGGCCTGCTCCGCAGCACGCTGAGAAAGGTCATTGGCCGAGCCGGCAACCACCTCTGAACGCTCAACCACCTCCACCACACTGTTACGCACTCCACCAATCACCTCTTGCTGGCGTGTCACACTGTTATTAAAGCTGTTCGCCAACTCAGCAAAGCGCCCTTTACCATCTTGACCCATACGGCTGGTGAGGTCCCCCTGCTCCATCTTCTGCAGTGCTGCTACCGTAGCCAAGACCGGGGCACGTACAGCCCCCATCATGCTATTAATGTTCTCACTCAGGGTTTTATAGAACCCTTCCAACCCTTGGAGATCAATCCTATTATCCAAATCTCCACGCTGTACCTCCTCAATCAGCTGGTTCAACTGATCCTGAGTCCTGCGCTCCTCAGTCTCATCCGACCACTCGACAACAGAGCCCAGACGTTTGTTACTCTGATCAATCACCGGATTGACCACAAGATTGAGGTGGCGCCCCCCTATGGTCAGATTAGAGCTGATGGGCTGAGTAAACTGGGCCAACATCTTAGCCTGATGCGCTGGATTCTTATGAAACACATCCATATTGGTGGTGCCCGCTAACCCCTTCGCACGGAAATTGGGAAGCTCCTGCTGAATCGCCTGCTCATTACGCAGCAACATCTGCTCCACCGCCTCATTCGTGTAGATGATATTGCGCTCCTCATCAGCCACCATCACATTGGCAGAGACGTTATCCAAGGCTACTCGAATACGCCGATTCTGCTCCGCCTCCCTGCGTGACTCATCGACCGAGACACCGGTCAGAATCTGCATCATCTTTAACTGCTCCTGTAGCGCACGGATCTCAGGCGTAGTGCTAAACTGAACCGGGCTATCATAATTTTGCTGGCTGATTTCACGCATAATCGCTCTGATGTCGCCCAGAGGAGCCGTCAGGTACTGTGTGAATAACCCCGTACCCAGCGCTCCAACTAAAGAGACACCAAGCACAGCACTCAAAGGCAATGCCCAGCCAAGCAATGCCTGCCCAGCAAACAGCATCAACAGGAACAAAAGCAGCCCCCCCAGACCACTCTTCAGCGCCAAAGGCAGTCGGGTGCAGATACGTACTCTCTTAATGGTGTGCTGAAATGAGGTGTAAACCTGCCCCTGCTCAATGCTAAGACTCCCGTTGGCAATCCCCCTATAGGCTGCTTGGGTCGCCTTTTTGATCGCCTCATCAACAACAGGAGTACGGTACGAGGTATAGCCTACAACCTGATTGTTCTCCAAAATGGGGCAGGCATTGGCGTGTACCCAGTAGTGACTGCCATCCTTACAGCGGTTTTTAACCACCTGACTCCACGGCTTACCCGCCTTCAAGGTCTCCCAGAGATCTTCAAATACACGGGGTGGGACATCAGGGTGACGCACCACATTATGGCTCTGACCATAAAGCTCATCCTGAGAAAAACCAGAGATTTTGATAAAGATATCATTGGCACTCTGAATAGTGCCTTTTTTATCCGTTTTTGAGACCAGCGTCTCCCCTTCTGGAATTACTGTCTCTTTCTCTGTAACGGGTTGATTATTCTTCATGATGCGCGTTCCCTTTCTGGTTACAACCACTTAATTTTAAATGATATATATCAATAACATTAAGTATACAAGAGTATCTAGCATCGGGATAGAGCAATACACCTTTTACACCCAGCTCTCTGCGTCAACTGCAGCAAACCAAAACGTTAGGTACACTCAAAAACAGGAAACACTATTCAGCCTGTTCACTCATTGAAACAGCGCGGCAATTTTCTCTGCAGTTGGATTCTCCACCACTCCACGCTCTGTCACAATCAGATCAACCAGAGAGGCGGGGGTAACATCAAATACCGGGTTCCACCCCGTTGCATTTTCTGCTGCCATGCGCCCCCCATTGCTACAGGCAAACAGCTCATCCGCCTCACGCACCTCAATGGGGATCTCATCTCCAGTCGCCACATTACGGTCAATGGTCGAGGTTGGGGCGACCACCATAAATTTAATGCCGTGGTGACGCGCTGCAATCGCAGCGGTGTAAGTACCGATCTTGTTAGCAACATCCCCATTGGCGGCGATACGGTCTGACCCCACCACAACCCACTGCACCTTGCCCTGCTTCATCAACCAAGAGGAGGCCCCATCGGCCAGTAGCGAGGTGGGAATTCCATCTTGAATCAGCTCCCATGCGGTAAGACGCGCCCCCTGCAACCAAGGACGGGTCTCATCGGCGAACACTGCACTCAGGCGATTTTCTGCCCAAGCAGCACGGATCACGCCTAGCGCGGTACCGTAGCCCCCGGTGGCTAATGCCCCAGCATTACAGTGAGTCAGTACCCCACTCCCCTCCTCAATATATGCCGCGCCCAATTTACCCATGGTTTTACAGGCATTGATATCCTCCTGGTGGATGGTCTCAGCCTCCTGCGTCAAGCGTTCAACCAGCCCCTTCTCGGGAGTATCCAGCAGAGCACGCATACGCTCAATTGCCCAGTGCAGGTTAATGGCGGTGGGTCGTGCCTGTGCCAGCTCATCCAGATCATCCTCTAGCGCAGCACGCCACACACCGCAGACGCTACAGCCGAGGCGATTTTTTGCCGCCAACACCACTCCGTAAGCGGCCGTTACCCCAATCGCAGGCGCCCCCCGTACCACCATATCGCGAATCGCCAGCCCCACCTCCTCTACATCACTGTAGGTGATATAGAGTGCCTCCAATGGCAGCAAGCGCTGATCCAGCAGAATAAGCTGTTCTCCATCCCATTGAATGGCTGGTGACTCCTTACGATCCATCATCATGATTCTATTCCTTCACTTGTATTTTTTTTGACAGCCCGTAATCTTACCCGCATGCAGACTATTGATACACTGATTCATGCCCGTTGGGTGCTTCCCATCGAACCCGCCAACACCGTCCTGGAGCACCACACCGTTGCTATCGAGGGGGGGCGCATCCTTGCACTGCTCCCCACTTCTGAAGCAAAAACAACATTTCAGGCCAAACAGAACTTTGAGCTAAATGAGCATGCGGTGATGCCAGGACTGGTTAATAGTCATACTCATGCTGCAATGTCCCTACTGCGTGGATTGGCAGATGACCTCCCACTGATGACCTGGCTAGAGGAGCACATCTGGCCTGTTGAAGGGCAGTGGGTCGACGAAAATTTTGTACAAGACGGGACTGAGCTGGCGATTGCCGAGATGCTGCGAGGCGGCACCACTTGCTTCAATGATATGTACTTCTTTCCTGAAGTGACTGCCCACAGTGCGGTGGAGTGCGGCATGCGCGCGGTGGTCGGGCTGTTGATGATCGACTTCCCCAGCGCATGGGGGAGCGGCCCAGAGGCGTATCTACAGAAGGGGCTCGCCATTCATCAACAGTACCGCAACTCCCCACTGATCCACACCGCCTTTGCCCCCCACTCCCCCTACACGGTCTCCAATGAACCACTGGAGCGGCTACAAGTACTGGCTGCTGAACTCGAGCTACCGATCCACATGCATATCCACGAGAGTGCACAGGAGGTGAGTGATTCGCTCAAACAGTCTGGCCTACGCCCCCTCGAACGACTGGACCAACTGGGCCTGCTGGGGCCACGACTCGCTGCGGTCCATATGACTCAGTTAATCGAAAGTGAGATCGAACTACTGGCAGCGCGTAATGTCAGCGTAATTCACTGCCCAGAGTCGAACATGAAGCTCGCCAGCGGCTTCTGCCCCGTTCACAAGCTAATGCAGGCGGGTGTCAATGTCGCAGTCGGCACCGATGGCGCGGCCAGTAATAATGATCTCGATCTGTTGGGTGAGATGCGCACCGCCTCTCTGTTGGCCAAGGGGGTCGCGGGTGATGCAACGGCCCTTACAGCGCACCAGTCCCTGCAGATGGCGACACTGAATGGAGCTCGCGCAGTAGGGTTGGAGCAAGAGATCGGTTCACTGCTGCCCGGCAAGGCGGCCGACCTGATTGCCATCGATCTGAGCACACTGGAGAGTCAACCACTGTACGATGTTGCCTCACTCTTAGCCTATGCCACTGGACGTCATCAGGTACAAGAGGTGTGGGTCAACGGCGAACATCTGCTACGTCAAGGGGAGCTGGTCACACTAGACAGTGAAAAAGTGAAGCGACAAGCCAAACAGTGGCGGGGTAAAATTGCACCATGAATGAGAAAACTGACCACAACAGTAACGTTGACCCAGAAGAGATTGCCAAATTTGAGGCACTAGCCCACCGCTGGTGGGACCGTGACAGTGAGTTCAAACCACTACACGATATGAATCCACTACGGCTGGACTATATCGAGCGCTTTACACCGATGGCTGGGATGAAAATTCTGGATGTGGGCTGTGGAGGGGGCATTCTCTCCGAGGGGATGGCACGAGCAGGAGCCACAGTCACAGCGATTGATATGGGTGAGGCACCACTCTCGGTGGCTAAACTCCACCTACTGGAGTCACAATTGGAGGTGGAGTACCGCCAAATTCCGGTTGAGGCACTCGCCGAGGAGCAACCCAACCAGTATGACATCATCACCTGTATGGAGATGCTGGAGCATGTACCTGACCCCAGCTCCACCATTCAGGCCTGCAGTGATCTGGTAAAGCCGGAGGGGCACCTCTTCTTCTCCACCATTAACCGTAACTTAAAATCCTATATGATGGCGATCATCGGGGCAGAGTACGTCTTGAACCTGCTCCCGAAGGGGACCCATGAGCATGACAAGTTCATTAAACCCGCAGAGATGGAGCAGTGGACACGCCACGCTAATCTAGCACTGGATGACCTCACGGGGATGCACTATAACCCACTCACCATGGTCTACTCATTAGGATCGAACGTCGACGTCAACTACTTTGCCCATGCCCGCCCACTCCAAGATTAGGGCAGTTCTGTTTGATCTGGATGGTACTTTAGCTGATACCGCACCTGATCTTGCCTATGCTCTTAACCAAACTCTGATTGAGGCGGGCAAAACAGCGCTACCACTAGAGCCAATCCGTGCGGTTGCCTCCAACGGTAGTGCGCCACTGATTGAGCTGGGGTTTGGGCGCAATCTCGATAAGGCCACTTTTGAGCAATACCGTCAGAATCTACTCTCTGTCTATATGAATAACCTGACCCGAGAGACCACACTGATGAGCGGAATGGAGTCTCTACTGGAGCAGCTGGAACAGAACAACATTTTATGGGGCGTGGTCACCAATAAACCTGCCCGCTTTACCGACCCTCTGATGGCACAGCTCAATCTCGACCAACGCGCTTCTACAATCGTCAGCGGAGATACAACAGAACACCCTAAGCCGCACCCTCTCCCCCTGTTGCACGCCTGTAAGCAGCTGGGAACTGAACCGGATGAGTGTCTCTATTTGGGCGATGCAGAGCGTGACATTGAGGCCGGAAAACGGGCAGAGATGGGGACCATCGCCTGCCGCTTCGGTTATCTTGCCGAGGAGGATGAGATTGAGCAGTGGGGTGCTGACCGTATTATTGACCACCCACAAGAGGTGCTGGCGTGGACCTAACCCTGCTCATACTCATTGCTGTATTCAGCACTGCATTGGCCCTCACCTCGATACTGTTATGGCGGCGTGGAGAGCGACTGCAGAAAGAGCAGAGTCAACTGCGTGAAGAGAATACCCGGCTGGAGACCACACTCAACAGTGAGCGCAACCACTTTGAGGAGCGGCTGGAGCATGCCCGTGGCGAAAACCGTGAGCAGATCCAACAGCTGGTACAGGAGCTATCCAGTAGCGCACTAAAACATAACAGTGACTCCTTCCTCAAACTGGCTCAGGAGTCACTCAACAAGCACCACACACAATCAGAGGGTGAACTGAAGCAGCGCCAACAGGCGATTGACGCACTGCTACAGCCCATCCGCTCCACGCTAGAGAAGAGTGACAAGCAGCTACGCGAAATCGAGAAGGAGCGAAAAGAGCAGTATGGCGCCCTTACCCACCACCTAGAAAGCATCACCCTGACGCAGCAGCAGTTGCAGCATGAGACCCGTAACTTGGTGCAAGCACTACGTCGCCCCGAGGTACGGGGACAGTGGGGAGAGCTGACACTAAAACGGCTGGCAGAGCTGGCGGGTATGGTCGAACATGCCGACTTTATTGAGCAGGAGCAGGTTAACAGTGAAACAGGCACACTACGCCCCGATATGGTGATTCATCTACCGGACCAGCGTGCCATTATCGTTGATGCCAAAACCCCTCTGGATGCCTACATCAATGCCACTGAAGCGGATAGTGATGAGACACGTAACAGTGAGCTGGAGCGCCACACCCGCAATGTGCGCAAACGGGTCAAAGAGCTCGCTGCCAAAAGTTACTGGTCACAGTTTGATGAAAGCCCCGACTTTGTGGTGCTGTTTATTCCCGGTGACCAGTTCCTCAGCAGTGCACTGGAGCGTGACCACCGTCTGCTAGAGGATGCACTTCAAGAGAAGGTGATCCTCGCTACACCGACCAGTCTGGTGGCTCTGCTACGTGCCGTCGCCTTTGGCTGGAAGCAGCAGGAGGTGGCACGCAATGCGGAGACTATCCGAGAGGTGGGAGTACAGCTCTATGAGCGACTGGCCACTTTCACCACTCACCTCAACAAGGTGGGAAAGAGTCTGGATGGCGGCATTGAGGCCTTTAACAAAGCAGTTGGTTCTCTGGATCGTAATGTACTACCCAGTGCACGACGCTTTACCGAGATGGGGATTCACCCCAAAAAAGAGATTGTCGAACCGAGTTCGATTGAGAAACTGGCCCGCACCCCAAAGAATTTGGAATCCCCGAAGGAGACGTAAGCATGGATAAGCACTACACACCCAATCCCGATCTACTCAAAGAGAAGACCATTCTAGTTACCGGTGCAGGAGATGGCCTGGGTCGTGCAGCAGCAGAGGCTTATGCCGCACATGGTGCAACCGTACTGCTGGTAGGGCGTACCGTATTCCGCCTAGAGGATACCTATGATGCCATTGTTCAAGCAGGTAACCCACAACCCTACATCTTCCCGCTCGACTTTGCCAAGGCTGATGAGGCCGCCTTTCAAGGGTTGGCAGGCGGCATTGCTCAGGAGATTGGTGCGCTGGATGGCCTACTACACAACGCAGCCCATCTTGGCGATTTAAGCCCAATTGAGCACTACACACTGAAGCAGTGGGAGACCACCTTTCAAGTCAACGTCACCGCTGAATTTTTACTCACCAAACATACCATTCCACTGCTACGCCAATCCTCAGCAGCCTCGATGATCTTCACCAGTTCTGGGGTTGGGAAACAGGGACACGCCTACTGGGGGGCCTACTCCGCCTCTAAGTTTGCCAATGAGGGGATGGCGCAGGTTCTGGCAGACGAGCTGGAGGCGGATGGGATTCGAGTCAACACCATCGACCCCGGCATAGCGCGTACTGTGATGCGGGCAAAGGCGTTTCCTGCCGAAAACCCAAACAACAACCCAGAGCCACACACACTGATGGGGGCGTACCTCTATTTAATGGGGGTGGATAGCCATGGTGTCAGCGGACAACGGATACGTGCCTGGATGAATGCTGAGTAGATCAGCGCTTAAAAAATCGATACAGCCACCAGATCAACAAACCAAGCAGAGCCAATAACAGCCAGATGCGCCACATGATCAGTGTCTCTCCGCAGGGTTAAGCTCACCCTTCATTGCGCGCCCAATGGCCAGATCTAATGCACTGTGGTCATCATCATTTTTCAGTTCTACATTGGCTCCAGCCTGAACCAACACACGAACCATCACTCGGTTACCGCGACGCACCGCCGTGTGCAACACGGTATCCCCCCCTTTTCCTTGGATGTTCACCTCTGATCCACGCTCGATTAAGAGTTTTGCCATCACCACCAAGTCTCGCTTGACCGCCTCTCGCAATGGGGTATCACCAAAACGGTTCTTGTGATTAAGGTCTGCACCATGCTTGATCAACAGTTCAACCAAACCATGATGACCTCGATAGACCGCCTGCAGCAGCGGTGAGTCTCCAAAGTGGTTCTGAATATTGATCTCTGCGCCACTTTTGACCAGCAGCTCGATCATCTCTGGGCTACGCGCCAAATGTAGTGGACGCTCATCGTAGCGATTCGGCTTGTTGACCTCCCCCCCCTGCTTAAGCAGCTGGGCAGCCATCTCCAAATTGTCATGCTCTACATAGTCATGCAGCGTGTGGCTGGCCTCTACAGCCAGCATTACAAGCAGTAACAGAAGCGAAACTATACTCTTCTTTATTATCACTATTTTTCCTCCTGAATCATAGTGTTGCCTAGATTGCATATAGAGCAAACAGGACCGTTAAGCGGCCTCAGAAATGGTACCTCGGAGCTGACTCAAACCGAGATGAGATTGTCATACAGCTGCCTATTATAGCACTTTACCCCACCTGTAAAATTCCGTAGAAAATCAACTCATTGTCACGGTGTAACGATTCAGACCCATTGCTGCTTGAGGCAGCCTGTAACATCAGGCAACCACTAACTTGCACCCCAGCGCCTCAATAATTTTGCTGACTGTCTCAAAGCGCGGATTACCATCGTCAGAGAGGGATTTGTAAAGGCTGGCACGGGTTACTCCTGCCTGACGTGCCACCTCACTCATACCCTTGGCTCTGGCTGCGATATTGAGGGCATGGATGAGATCTGAAGGAGTACCGGTATTGGCAACCTCTTTGATGAACTCTTGAACCTCCTCTTCTGTTTCGAGGTGATCTGCAATATCAAAGGTCATTGTTTCTATAGTCATCACTCTATTCCAGTTCACTCAACAGGGTTTTTGCTTTCTCAATATCTTTGCTTTGGCTCGATTTGCCTCCACCATTCAGCAAAAGAACAATCTCTCCATTGCGAATGGTGTAGTAGATTCTCAGTCCTCCAGCAAAGAACAGACGCAACTCAAACAGCTCTTTGCTGATGGGCTTGTGGTCACCAAAATTACCGTTCTCTACTCTAGCCAACCGAGCAAGCACCTTGCTTTTGGTGGCGCGATCTTTCAGCCCTTTTAGCCACTGATTAAACTGCTTGGTGCCTTTAATCTCGTATACCATGCCCTTTCCACTGTATCCTATAGAGAACAATTAAACAAGCTGATTCACCCTGTGAAAGATTATGGCTCTGTCGAGCTGCTCGGGTGAATGTAGTATTTTCATATGATCTACTCAAAATAGTGAAAAAGAGGTTTCACAGTAATAGTAATAGAGTAGAAGCAGATCAGGAAACACTATTTGAACATCACTGGTGTCCCAACGTTTAATCGAATAAATTCAATTGGTTATTCATGACGCCCTCCTCGGTCGTGCAATCGCTTTTCATAAGCAGCTGATCCAATGGCGTTTTCTCGAAAAGGGTCAGACTCAAAATCTGTAGAATTGTGTAGAGCTCGATTTCCAGCCCACGCTCCTTTTTGATGATGGCAATCAGTACGTAAACTGAGACTGCAATCCAGATCTGGCTCTTCACCGCATTCTCCGATGTTCCAAAAAAGGATTTGATCCGCAAGTGCTGTTTGATCCATTTGAAAAATAGCTCGACCTGCCACCTCTGCTTGTAGAGATCAGCGATAGTCTGCGCAGGCACCGTAAAGTTATTGGTCAGAAAGTCGAAGGTTTTGTCGATCTCCTTGTCGTAGTATTTTACCCGCCGTAGCTGCTCCGGATAATCGTGCCGTGAATCGACTCCCGTCAGCACAATGATTTGGTCACATTTGACACCATTCGTTTTCTCTTCTGTACTCAGCGGACTGGAGTAGCGCCGTTTGTACTGTGTGTTGCTCTTGGCTCGAATCACAAAGAAGGCGCTGTTTTTGTGAATTCTGAATAGCCTCCCAAAGTCGAGATAGCCGCGATCCATGATGTAAAATGCGCCAGGCTCGGCAATCAGGATGTCCAACACGTTGACATCGTGCACTTTTCCATCGGTGATATCGATAAATGTGGGTATATTTCCCCGTAGATCGATCAGCGTATGCAGTTTCACTGCTGATTTTGTGGAGCGGAATTTGGCCCACGGGAATAGTGATAGGCAGAGGTCGATGGTGGAGGCATCGAGTGCGTAAATTGTATTGTCGAGATCTAGCCCGATATCCTCGTCGGCGTACAACGGTCTGGCTCTGTTGATCAGGGCCTGTGCGAAGTCGGCATAGATCCTCCAGTCCCTCACCTTGTTGGCATTGGAAAGTGTGTTGCGTGAGACCCCGCCTCGTATTCCCATGTGGTAGAGCTTCTCATTCTGGGAGCGTAGACAGATTACGGTTTCACGTAAACTCTCCCGGTAGGTGAGCTGGGCGAATGCCATTACCAGAAATTGGTCGATACAGCTGAAGCTTTTGACTTTGTGGTCGCCATTGTATTTCTGCACACAACGGCGAAATGTATGCTTTGGAAGGTGAAGCATTACCTGAGCGAAGACGAGTTGACCTATATGCATGATTTACCTCAAAAATACCGGAACAATCCGGAATTTTAAGCATTTCCATGCAGTTGAAATCGGTGACACCCATAAATCTTCTCTGACCCAGTATTTTATGCGGCTACGTGAGTTCTACCTCTTTAACGTTGGGACACCAGTGTTTGAACATGTTTAATAAAACCCGCCAGAATTATGTAACATCATGTTTTTAAAATATTATATGTGGTGCCCGGAGCCGGAATCGAACCGGCACGGTGTTTCCACCGAGGGATTTTAAATCCCTTGCGTCTACCAATTTCGCCATCCGGGCACGAAAAAAGCCGCTGAATTATACCATTCAGCGGCTCTTTGTCAGTCATAGATTAGCAATAATCTAACCCCATCAGGCAGCGGCACTCTCAGGCTCATCCTCTGCTTTCACCTCATTTTCTACCACCGCCAACTTCACCTGGTCTGGGAGCAGTTTGGCGCGAATCTGCTGTTCAATATCTTGCGCCATCTCTGGGTTCTCTTTGAGGAACTGACGAACCTTATCCTTACCTTGACCAATGCGCTCTTTACCGTAGCTGTACCAAGCACCTGACTTCTGCACAATCCCTTGATCAACACCAAGATCGATAATCTCCCCTTCACGGGAGATACCTTCACCATAGAGAATATCGAAGGTGACCTGCTTAAACGGTGGGGCCACCTTGTTCTTCACCACCTTGACGCGGGTGTCGTTACCGAGAATCTCATCTCCTTTCTTGATGGCTCCGATGCGACGGATATCCAAACGTACTGAGGAGTAGAATTTCAACGCATTACCACCCGTGGTGGTCTCTGGATTACCAAACATCACTCCAATCTTCATACGTATCTGGTTAATAAAGATCACCAGTGTATTAGAGCGCTGGATATTGGAGGTTAGTTTGCGTAGCGCCTGTGACATCAAACGCGCCTGCAGGCCAACATGATGGTCTCCCATATCCCCCTCTAGCTCAGCCTTGGGGGTGAGTGCTGCAACAGAGTCAATAATGACAACATCGACAGCTCCAGAGCGTACCAGCATATCGGTAATCTCTAGCGCCTGCTCACCGGTGTCTGGCTGAGAGACCAGCAGGTCATCAATATTAACCCCCAGTTTTTCCGCATAATTAGGATCAAGTGCATGCTCTGCATCGACAAAGGCCGCTGTGCCACCCAGCTTCTGCATCTCTGCGACCGCATGTAGGGTTAAGGTGGTTTTACCGGAAGACTCTGGACCATAGATCTCAACAATACGCCCACGCGGCAGACCACCAATACCGAGTGCAATATCCAATCCGAGAGATCCGGTTGAGACACTATCGATATCACGTTGCGCCGCCTCATCCCCCATGCGCATCACAGAACCTTTTCCAAACTGGCGTTCAATCTGCCCCAGCGCTGCATCGAGTGCTTTACGCTTGTTTTCATTCACCTTGGCATCTGCTTTCTGACTCATCTTCAATCTCCGGTATCATCTATCATTGCGAGAACATAAGAGAACTTAAGTTCTCCTTTTGTTCTTAATATACCCTGTTTTTCTGAGAACGCAAGACTATTTTTCTATTTGTTCTCTTTTTTGAAGTTATGCTGTGCAAACATCCAAAACAGCAGACCAATCAACACCATCGGCAGTGAAAGCAGCTGCCCCATGGTGAGCCACTCAAAGGCAAGATAGCCGATATGGGCATCGGGCACCCGGAACAGCTCGACAAAACTGCGGAACAGCCCGTAACCGATCAAGAACAGCGCAGAGACCGCCATCAGTGGGCGTGGTTTACTGGAGTAGAGCCAGAGCAGCAGAAACAGCAGCACCCCTTCCAGCAGCGCCTCATAGAGCTGAGATGGGTGACGCACCAGTAGCAGTGGGTCCGTTTTAGAGAAGACCATCCCCCACGCCACATCAGTCTCTCGCCCCCACAGCTCCCCATTAATAAAGTTACCGACCCGCCCTGCCCCCAAACCAATCGGTACCAACGGGGCCACAAAGTCGGTGACCTGAAAGAAGGTGTAGCCCAGCTTGCGTGCAAACAACCAGAGCGACACCAGCACACCAATCAACCCACCATGGAAGGACATCCCCCCCTGCCAGATCCTGAAGATATCGAGTGGATTTTGTAGATAAGCGGCTAGGTCGTAAAAGAGGATATAGCCGAAACGCCCCCCCAAGATCACCCCAATCGCGGCATAGAAGATCAGGTCTCCAACCTGCTCCTCATCCCAAGGAGAGTCTTCCTGAGTAGAGCGTCGCACCCCCAACCACCAAGCTGAGAGAAACCCAATCAAGTACATCATCCCGTACCAGTGGACCTTCAGCGGCCCCAGCTCAAAGTAGGGTTGGATATCGGGTGCGAGCATAACGGTTTAATCTAGACTCAACTATTCGGCTTAACTATTGGGCAACACGCGCCCAAAGAAGGTCTTGATATATTCAGTCTCTGGAATCGCTGGGTGGATGGGGTGGTCTGGCCCCTGATGCCCCTCTTCCAACAACATCAAATTACGGTCAATATGACGGCTGGAGGCGAGCAATAGGCTCTTCAACTGACTACGCTGCAGGTGATGAGAGCAGGATGCGCTGATCAGTATCCCGTCCCGACTCAGTAGACGCATCGCCAGTTCATTGATCCGGCGATACCCTTGCAGGCCACTCTTCTGATCCTTCTTGCGCTTGATAAAGGCGGGCGGGTCGACGATAATCAGGTCAAACTGCTCCTTTGCATTCCTCAACTCTTTTAGGGCATCAAATGCATCACCATGCAGTGTCGCAACCTGATCAGTGACATTGTTGAGTGCTGCGTTATGGTGGACCTGCTCAAGGAACTTCTCTGAGGCATCGACACAGATCACCTCTTTGGCCCCTGCAACAGCGGCCTGTACGCCCCAGCCACCAATATAACTAAACAGATCCAGCACCCGCAGACCAGAGACGTAGTGTTGCATACGCTCACGGCTGATACGGTGATCGTAATACCAACCGGTCTTCTGCCCACTCATCAACGGAGCCTCAAACCGCACCCCATTCTCCTCCAGCGCCACCCGTTCTGGGGCTTCCCCCAAGACACACTCGACGGACTGCTCCAGCCCCTCTGTGAGTCGAGCTGGGGTATCGTTCTTCAACACAATCACACTCGGCTTCAGCACCTTCTCTAACGCAGCAATTACCGCATCGCGCAGTAGCTCCATACCTGCTGTGGTGATCTGCACCGACAGGGTATCGCCAAAGCGGTCAACGACCAACCCCGGCAGACCATCCGAATCACCATGTACCAACCGATAGTAAGGGCCAGGAAAGAGTCGCTCACGAATCGACAGCGCCACCTTCAGGCGGTGGGTGATCAACGATTGATCCAGACGATAGCTGGAGTTTCGACTCACCAGACGTGCCGCAATCAGGGTGTTGGGGTTGATATAACCATTACCCAGCACCTTACCACCGGCAGACTGAATCTCCACCTGCTGCCCTGCTGTAAAGCCAGAGAGCGGTGTCGCTGCGGTATCAATTTCATTGCTGTAGACCCAGAGGTGTCCCGCATGCAGGCGGCGATCTTCACCCTTCTTTAGCTTCAGTGGTGCCAGTTTATTCATACATCTCCTAGATATGAAAAAAGGCGCTCCGGACAGAGCGCCTTTTTAATACTTCCGGTTGGGCCTCAGTCAGAGACTCATCAGAGGTACTTTATAGATACAGCGTCATTGTTTCAGAGCTACTAGACTCATCATAGAAGGTGGAGGCTCCAACGAACTCCACACCATCGATAAAGTCACTGTGCTCGAAACCAAACAACTCTACTGTCATCTGACAGGCGAGGAACTTCACCTCCATCTCCTGACAAATTTCGCGCAGCTCTTGAATAGAGGCTACACCATGTTTTTGGGTGGTCTTCAACATCATGTCGGATGCAAACTTCTCCATACCCGGCATGTTGTTCATGAAGATATTTGGCAATTTAGGCGCCCAATCAATTTTCTGCAGCCAGTCTGGACCAAAAGGCATCTTCATTGGCATGGCAGGGTTTCCCGCAGGGGAGACACGCAGCTTGCTGGTATCCTTCAACAGCAGATTAAGACCATAAAAGGTAAAGAACATAGAGACCTCTTTTCCCAGTGCAACTGCAGTACTGCCCAAGATGAACGGTGGGTAGGCCCAGTCCAGTGTACCCTTGGTACAGATCATTGAAACTTTATTGATATCAGACATGTCAAATTCCTCGCTCTATAAAAAACGGCCGAAGCTTACTGCTCCAGCCGTCTCTTTTATTTCACTATTTAGATCAAGACTTCTTGATCATAAACACAAACTTACCGCCCTCTTCACCAGAAGAGACCAACTCGTTACCTGTCTGATTACAGAAGGCTTCGATATCCTTTACTGAACCTGGATCAGTTGCAATTACACGTAGAACCTGGCCTGCATCCATTGTGTTAATTGTCTTCTTTGTGCGCAAAATAGGCAGCGGGCAATTCAGTCCTGATGCATCCAGTTCTTGATCAAAATCAGCCATTCTTTACTCTCCGTTTCTCTGTTACTCTGTAGATTAAAGTTTGAATTATGCACCAAAACAGCGTTGAGATACACAATCACCATGAATATGGGCGGATACTTATATTATATTGCACGGCAGAGTGCAAGCTTTACCGTTAGTTTTTCTCTGCTGCTGCTCCTCGGATCTCCTCTTCAGGCAGCCGAAATTCGCCTTCCTTCACTTGGTGGAGACAGCTCTGCATCGGTGATGACACCGCAGCAGGAGCTACTTTTGGGGGAGGCCTTTATGCGCTCACTGCGTCAGCAGATTGAGATCATTGAGCAGCCGGAGATTCAGCACTACATTGAGACACTGGGACAGCAGCTGGTATCTCAGAGTGATGACCCCACCGCCCCATTTGAGTTTTTTGTAGTGCGCGATGACTCCATCAACGCCTTTGCTGGACCTGCAGGAAAGATCGGCATCCACAGCGGGTTGATTGAAAAGGCGGAGAGCGAGGGTGAACTGGCCGCAGTGCTGGCCCATGAGATCGCCCATGTCACCCAACGCCACCTGATGCGCGCACTGGAGAGCCGACAAAACCAGTCACTACAGACCGCCGCTACGGTACTGGCAACGATTATTGCCGCCTCTGCCAGCCCTCAGGCCGGTGAGGCGATGATCGCCACCTCAGCAGGTCTGTCATTACAGCAACAGATCAATTTTACCCGCAGCAATGAACAGGAGGCCGACCGCGTAGGGATGCAGACCCTCCACAACGCAGAGTACGCCCCAAAGAATATGTCTGCCTTCTTCAAGCGACTACAACAGGCCTCACGCCACGATGGCGAGACGGTGCCAGAGTACCTACGCACCCACCCCTTAAGTCTCTCCCGTATTGCCGACGCGGAGAGCCGCATCGGCCAATATGCCCCCGTCAGCAGACGCAGTGATGAAGAGTTCCAGCGCATTCGCACACTGCTTAAAATTCCGCAGTTTACCAACCCACAGAGCGCTGTACGCCACTACCAAAAAGCACTGCAACAGAGTTCACTGGAGCAACAGCAGATACTACAGTTTGGATTAGGCATTGCACTACAACAAGCTGAAGCACCTAAACAGGCGCTACAACAACTGCTCCCACTACTGGAACAGCAACCAGAGGCCCCTACCCTACTCATTCAGATTGCCCGCAGTGAAGCCGAGTCTGGTGCAACCCAACAAGCACTACAACGCATTAGGGAGATCTCCCGCATCTACCCCACACACCGAGCACTGGCCCAATTTCATGCCGAGCTACTCCAACAACAGAGACAGTTCGATCCAGCCATTCAACGACTACAGCAGACAATTGCAGACCACCCTACCCACCCAGCCCTCTATCAACAGCTAGCCACACTCCACACCCTCGCCAACCACCCCCCAGAGTCACATCTTGCATTAGCCCACTACCACTTTCTGCGAGGCGAGACCAAGGTTGCCCTTCAGCAGCTGGACTATGCAGAGCGTGCCTCTAAGAAAACCGGAACCAACTTTATCCTCTTCTCTTCTATTGATGAGCGTCGCCGTGAGTACGAGTCGAAACAGGCGCTAGAGAAGGCCGAGGAGAAACATGGATAAGAGCACTATTCAGATACCCTTCATAAGGTCATAGAGAGAACTATAGGCCCAAACTGTGAGTTCCCTTGATTCTTTCAGGGGTGATCTTCATAATCTGCACCGATCATTTAATTCAACGTTTAACTCAACATGAGGTACGACAACCGATGAACACCGTCCTGAAAGAACTCCTGGATGAACTGACCCCCGAGCAGTTCGATGAATTCAAATCTGACAAGATGCTGAACAAGATCTATGCAATGAGTGGTGACACCTCCACTGATGATCTTATTGCCAATGCTCAGGCTGTCGCTTCCTCTGCCATGCTGCGCTACCTCTACCCTCGCAAGACGGGTATTGCAGAATGGAAGGGCGTACAGGCCGGCAGCAGTGCTCCAGCAGCATCTGCCGCCGCAGCTCCGGCCGCTACTGAAACAGATAGCGCTGACGCTGCCCCTGCTGGAGACAGCGTTAAGCCAGGCGTTAAGCTGGCTGAGCCAGCCCCAGAGTATGACCTCTCAGACCCAGACTCTCTCCCCTTGTGGATGAAGATGAAGCTAAAGAAAGAGGGTAAGCTGTAAGAGCATACCGTTTAACGACACACAAAAAAGGGATCGAAATTTCGATCCCTTTTTTGTGTATTGCATCTTCTACCTATGCGGCATGCAGATAACTAAGGTCAATGATACCTACCAAAATGGGGTTATCCTGCTGTACATAGACCCGATCTCCACCCATCACACGGGGTTTGGTTGCGGTATCAGTCTTAAAACCAAGCCCTAATAGATTGCTCTGTGACTGCACGGTTCCCTGCTGTCGAGTAGACGGACTTCTTCCGCCAAGGTTGTCGTTCTGATCAGCTGACTCTTTCATGGGTACACCTCGCTGCACGCAGCTACTATGTGATCTCTGCTCATTACGACTTCCTCTTGGGTTGTTG